>Ga0233398_1000330_pt1 | contig 27465 bp, 28 predicted proteins | sample 38DmetaG_FD_182697 | JGI IMG/M metagenome (GOLD analysis project Ga0233398, IMG submission 182697) | Seawater microbial communities from Monterey Bay, California, United States - 38D | ecosystem: Environmental > Aquatic > Marine > Coastal | place: USA: California | collected 2016-10-02
GGTGCGGCTTGGGCTCACGGGCGGGGAGTTTGACCGGGAGATCTTCCTCCTGGCCCTCCTCCAGGGCCTCCTCCTCTTCGGGGCGGGCCTTTGGGCCATGGCCTACATGTACCGCCTAGTCCGCAGGCGGGGTATATTGGGGAGGTTCTAGGGGGCATGGTGCTCTGGCAGCTCTGGAGCGAAATCCTTCTTGACTGGAGCCTTACCAAGCGCTACTGGTTTGACACCCTGGCGGGGCTTCTGGCCTCCGTCCTCTTCTTCTACTCCATGGTCCTCGGCCTGGAGAACCTGACCCCCGAGGGGCTGGCGAGCCTGGGCCTGGACCTGGGCCCCCTCCTCCTGGTCTTCGCCGCCTTCAACCTGGTGGTGGGCACCTTCCAGTCCATCGCCGATTCCGTCCAGTCCGAGGCCGCCTTAGGCACCCTGGAGCACCTGGGCCTGGCCCGAGGAGGGCTTCTCCGGCAGCTTCTCCTGCGCGCCCTCGTGCAGGGTCTCGCCGGCATCACCTTTAACCTCCTTACCCTTCTTCCCCTGGTTCTCCTCCTCGGGGTTAGGCTCACCCCCGCCTCCTGGTGGCCCCTGGGCCTTTTGCCCCTGTACCTCGCCGCCTTGGGCTTCGCCCTCGGCATGGGGGCCTTGGCCCTCCAGTTCAAGCGGGTGGAGGGCTTCTTCACCATCGTCCAGTTCCTCTTCCTGCCTTACTTCTTCTCCCTGGTCCGGTTTGAGCCCTGGATGACCCACCTGCCCTTTGCCCCGGGGGCCTACCTCCTCCGGCTCGCCTTCACAGGGGAGGAGGTTTCTCCGGGGCTTCTCCTCCTGGCCCTGGTCCAAGCCCTCCTCTTCCTCGGGGCGGGGCTTTTCGCCATGGCCTGGGTCTACGCGGCGGTGCGGCGGAGGGGCCTATTAGGGAGGTACTGATGCGGCTTTTGGTGCAGAACGTCCACAAGCGCTTCGGCAAGCTGGAGGCCCTCAAGGGGGTGAGCCTGGAGCTTGGGGCCGGGGAGATCCTGGGCCTTTTGGGCCCCAACGGGGCAGGCAAGACCACCCTCATCAAGGTCGTCCTCGGCCTCCTCCTCCCCGATGGGGGAGAGGTGGTCCTGGAGGAGGGCGGGGCGCGGCGCAGACCCCAGGGCCACGAGTTCGGCGTCCTCCTGGAGGGAAGCCGCAACCTCTACGTCAACCTGAGCCTCCTGGTGAACGCCCTCTACTTCGGGGGCATCCGGGGGCTTCCCCCAAAGGAAGTCCGCCCCCGGTTTGAGGCCTGGCTGGAGCGCTTCGGCCTAAAGGACCGCCTCCACGCCCCTCTCGCCTCCCTCTCCCGGGGCATGCAGCAGAAGGCGGCCCTGGCCCTGGCCCTCGCCCTCAAGCCCCGTTTCCTCCTCCTGGACGAGCCCACCCTGGGCCTGGACCCCGTGAGCCGGAGGGAGTTTGAGGGGATCCTCCTGGAGCTTAAGAAGGAGGGCTGGGGCATCCTCCTCACCTCCCACGACCTCGAGGTGGTGGAGCGGGTGAGCGACCGCGTGGCCTTCCTCCACCGGGGGGAGGTGCGGCGGCAGGGCCCCACCCGGGTCCTTCTCCGGGAGTGGGCCGGGGAGGGGTACCGGGTGCGCCTCGCCGAGCCCAAGGCGGAGGCCCTCCTCCAGGCCTTAGGCCCCGGCTGGAGCGCGGAAGGCCCCGAGGTCCTCTTCTTCCTCGGGCCGTGGGAGGCGCTACGGGAGGCCTTGGGGGCTTTCCCCGTGGAGGTCCTCGAGGTCTCCCGGGGGACGCCGAGCCTCGAGGCCCTCTTCCTCCACCTCTTCGGGGAGGCCCGCCCTTCCCCCAGCGCATAACCTTGCGCTACCCTATCCCCATGCGCCTCCACCCCCGCACCGAGGCGGCCAAGGAGAGCATCTTCCCCAGGATGAGCGGGCTCGCCCAGCGCCTGGGCGCGGTGAACCTGGGCCAGGGGTTTCCCTCTAATCCCCCGCCTCCCTTCCTCCTGGAGGCGGTGCGGCGCGCCTTGGGCCGCCAGGATCAGTACGCCCCCCCGGCGGGGCTTCCCGCCCTTAGGGAGGCCCTTGCCGAAGAGTTCGCCGTGGAGCCCGAAAGCGTGGTGGTCACCTCCGGGGCCACGGAGGCCCTCTACGTCCTCCTGCAAAGCCTCGTGGGCCCGGGGGACGAGGTAGTGGTGCTGGAGCCTTTCTTTGACGTCTACCTGCCGGACGCCTTCCTGGCGGGGGCCAAGGCCAGGCTTGTGCGCTTAGACCTCACCCCTGAGGGCTTCCGCCTGGACCTTTCCGCCCTGGAGAAGGCCCTCACCCCAAGGACCCGGGCCCTCCTCCTCAACACCCCCATGAACCCCACGGGCCTCGTCTTCGGGGAGAGGGAGCTAGAGGCCATCGCCCGCCTCGCAAGGGCGCACGACCTCTTCCTCATATCCGACGAGGTCTACGACGAGCTCTACTACGGGGAGAGGCCAAGGCGCCTTAGGGAGTTCGCCCCGGAGCGCACCTTCACCGTGGGGAGCGCAGGGAAGCGCCTCGAGGCCACGGGCTACCGGGTGGGCTGGATCGTGGGGCCCAAGGAGTTCATGCCCCGCCTCGCGGGGATGCGCCAGTGGACGAGCTTCTCCGCCCCCACGCCCCTCCAGGCCGGGGTGGCGGAGGCCCTGAAGCTGGCGAGGAGAGAGGGGTTCTACGAGGCCCTGCGGGAAGGCTACCGGAGGAGGCGGGACCTCCTCGCCGGGGGGCTTAGGGCGATGGGGCTTAGGGTCTACGTCCCCGAGGGCACCTACTTCCTCATGGCCGAGCTTCCCGGGTGGGACGCCTTCCGGCTCGTGGAGGAGGCGCGGGTGGCCCTCATCCCCGCCTCGGCCTTCTACCTTGAAGACCCTCCCAAGGACCTCTTCCGCTTCGCCTTCTGCAAGACTGAGGAGGAGCTTCACCTCGCCCTGGAGCGCCTGGGGCGTGTGGTAAACTCCCCCCGTGAAGCCGAAGGTGGTGCGGTATCTGGATGAAGGGGAGTTCCCCCTAGCGGAGGAAGAAGCCCTGAGGCTCTACCGGGCCATGCGCCGGGCCCGGTTTTTTGACGAGAAGGCCCTCACCCTCCAGCGCCAGGGGAGGCTTGGGGTCTACGCCCCCTTCATGGGCCAGGAGGCGGCCCAGGTGGGGGTGGCCCTGGCCCTGGAGGAGAGGGACTGGGTCGTCCCCTCCTACCGGGAAAGCGCCATGCTCCTCGCCAAGGGGCTTCCCATCCACACCCTCATCCTCTACTGGCGGGCCCACCCTGCCGGCTGGCGCTTCCCCGAGGGGGTCAGGGCGGTGAACCCCTACATCCCCATCGCCACCCAGATCCCCCAGGCGGTGGGGCTCGCCCTGGCCGGGCGGTACCGGGGGGAGGACTGGGTGGTGGCCACCTCCATCGGGGACGGGGGGACGAGCGAGGGGGACTTCCACGAGGGGCTGAACTTCGCCGCGGTCTTCGGCGCCCCCGTGGTCTTCCTGGTGCAGAACAACGGCTACGCCATCAGCGTCCCCAAAAGCCGCCAGATGAAGGTGGACTACGTGGCGAGGCGGGCCGAGGGGTACGGGATGCCGGGGGTGGTGGTGGACGGGAACGACGCCTTCGCCGTGTACCTCGAGGCCAAGAAGGCGGTGGAGAGGGCCAGGAAGGGGGAGGGCCCCACCCTCCTCGAGGCCCTCACCTACCGCCTCGCCCCCCACACCACCTCCGACGACCCCTCCCGCTACCGCAGCAAAGAGGAAGAGGAAGCCTGGCGGGCCAAGGACCCGATCCTCCGCCTGCGGAAGGCCCTGGAGGGGCGGGGCCTCTGGGGCGAGGAGGCGGAGAAGGCGCTTCTTCTTGAGCTTGAGGAGGAGTTCCAGAGGGAGCTCGCCCTGGCCGACGAAGCCCCCGAGCCCAGGCCCGAGGAGATCGTGGAGCACGTCTACGCCGAGATGGGCCCCGACCAGAGGCGGGCCTGGGAGGCCCTCAGGCGAGGCCTCCACGTGGAGGAGGTGGAGTGATGCGCGTCCTCAACATGGTCCAAGCCATCAACGAGGCCCTGGACCTGGCCCTTTCCCGGGACGAGCGGGTTTTGGTCTTCGGGGAGGACGTGGGGCGGCTCGGGGGGGTCTTCCGGGTCACGGAGGGCCTGCAGGCGAAGTACGGGGAGAAGCGGGTCTTTGACACGCCCCTGGCGGAAAGCGGCATCCTGGGGATGGCCATCGGGCTCGCCATGGGGGGGATGCGTCCCGTGGCCGAGATCCAGTTTGCCGGGTTTTTGTATCCTGCCCTGGACCAGATCCTCTCCCACCTCGGCCGCTGGCGGCACCGCTCCCGGGGACGGGTGGGGCTTCCCGTGGTGGTGCGGGCCCCTTACGGCGGGGGCGTCCACACCCCGGAGCAGCACGCCGACTCCCCCGAGGCCCTCCTCTGCCACACCCCGGGGGTCAAGGTGGTGATCCCCTCAAGCCCGGAAAGGGCCAAGGGGCTTCTCCTTTCCGCCATTGAGGACGAGGACCCCGTGTTCTTCCTCGAGGCCATCAAGCTCTACCGGGGCGCGAGGGCGGAGGTGCCGGAAGGGTACTACACCCTGCCCCTGGGGAAGGCCCGGGTCCTTAGGGAGGGAAAGGCGGCCACCTTAATCGGCTACGGGGGCATGGTGGAGGTGATGCTGGAGGCGGCGGAGGTGGCCCAAAGGGAGGGGGTGGAGGTCACGGTGGTGGACCTGGAGACCCTGGTCCCCCTGGACGAGGAGACCCTCCTCGAGGCCGTGCGGGCGACGGGCCGGGCCATCGTGGTCTACGAGGCCATGCGCACCGGGGGCTTCGGGGCGGAGATCGCGGCCCGCATCGCCGAAGGGGCCATAGACTACCTCCAGGCCCCGGTTCTCCGGGTGGCGGGCTACGACGCCCCTTACCCGCCCTTCAGCGCCATTGAGCACCTCTACCGGCCAAACGCGAGGAGGGTCCTCGCCGCCTTGAGGAAGGCGCTAACCTACTAAGGAGGAGGCCCCATGGTCAAGACCCGCCTGACGGCCGAGGAGTTCTTCGCCCTGCCTCTAGAGCGGGGGGAGCTTGTGGACGGGGAGGTCCGGGAGGAGAGGCCGCCCAAGCCGGAGCACGGAAGGATCGCTTTGCGGATCGGTTACCACCTGATGCGTTGGCTGGAAGAAACGGGGCGCGGCGTGGCTGGGGTGGAGGGGGGGTTCGTCCTCCGCCGGGATCCCGACCGGGTGCGAAGCCCCGACGTCTGGTTCCTCTCCCACGAAAGGCTCAAGGAGGTGACCCGGGAGGGGTTCTACGAGGGGGCCCCGGACCTCGCCGTGGAGGTGGTCTCCCCCGGGGAGGAGGCGGAGGGGGTTTTGGCCAAGGTGCTGGACTACCTGGAGGCGGGGGCCAAGGCGGTGTGGCTGGTCTACCCCGAGCTCAAGGCGGTGGAGGTCTACGGGCGGGGCGGGGAGGGGAGGCTTCTTCGCGCCCACGAGGTTCTGGAAGGAGGAGAGGCCCTACCGGGCTTCCGGTTGCCCTTGGAGGCCCTTTTCGGCCAGTAAGCCTGGGGAGCGCACTTTAGGTGCGCCAGTTGCGCATTATGTCGGGGGCTTGGGGAGAGCGTTCGGGCTGTCTAGTTACTATCAGTCTTATAAGTGATGCTCAACTGTCAACAATACACTTGACATTAGGCCAACAGTAACCCATCATGCACTTATGAGAGCGCCCTTGGCCCGGACCCCGGTCCTGCGGGACCTCATGCGCACCGATCTCGTGGTGGTAGGGCCCCAGGTGCCCCTGGGGCAGGCCCACCGCCTTCTGGTCCAGACGGGGGTGCGCTACCTGCCCGTGGTGGACGGGGGCCGTTACCGGGGCATGGTGGGGGAGAGGTACCTCCGCCCCTTCCTCGCCCCTTGGGCCCCCGCTTCGGTGCAGGCCCAGTGGGAAGCTCCTGTGGCCCGCTTCCTCCAGGAGTTCCCCAAAGCCCACCCGGAGGAGTCTCCCGAGGAGGCGGCCTTCCGCATGGAGGCCGCCCGGGTGGGCGCCCTTCCGGTGGTGGAAGAGGAGGTCTTGGTGGGCCTGGTCACGGCCTTTGACCTGCTCAGGGGTCTCCTGGACCACTTACGCCCTGGGGCCCCGGCAAGCCCCCTCGAGGTCCTGGTGCCGGACCTTCCCCGTCTGAGGGCGCTTTTGGAGGCCTTGGAAGCCACCCGGACGCCCCTCCTCGGCCTCCACCTTTTCCGGGAGGCGGGGGGCCTGGGCTTCCGGACGCTTCTCTACGTAGGGGCCTTGGATCTGAGGCCGCTATTGGCCCACCTCGAGGCCCTGGGGCTTAGGCCCATTCGCCCCTAGTCCGCCAGGCGGATGAGAACCACCCCCACCGCCACCAGGGCGATGCCGAGCCACCCCTTGGGGGAGATGGCCTCCCCGAAGAAAAAGGCCCCGATGAGGGCGATGGCCGCCGTCCCCACCCCGGCCCAGACGGCGTAGGCCAGGCTCAGGGGAACGGTCTTCAAAGAGAGGCTTAGGAAGTAAAAGGCGAGGCCGTAGCCCCCCACCACCACGAGGCTCGGGAGGAAGCGGCTGAAGCCCTGGGAGGCCTTGAGGGCGCTGGAAGCCAGGATCTCGGAGAGGATGGCGAGGAAGAGGTAGGTCCACCCGCTCATCCCTCCAAGGCTACCCTTTCCCGGGGGAAAGCCGCTAGAGTGGGGGGCATGGAGCGGCCCATCTCCGAGGCCTACTTCCAGGAGGCGAAGCGGCACATCCCGGGCGGGGTGAGTAGCCCGGTCAGGGCCTTCAAGGCCGTGGGCGGCACCCCCCCCTTCCTGGTGCGGGGCGAAGGGGCCTACGTCTGGGACGCGGACGGGAACCGCTACCTGGACTACGTGATGAGCTGGGGGCCCTTGATCCTGGGCCACGCCCACCCCAAGGTCCTCGCCCGGGTGCGGGAGACCTTGGAAAGGGGCCTCACCTTCGGGGCGCCAAGCCCTCTGGAGGTGGCCCTGGCGAAGAAGGTCAAGCGGGCCTACCCCTTTGTGGACCTGGTGCGCTTCGTGAACTCGGGGACCGAGGCCACCATGTCGGCCCTCCGCCTCGCCCGGGGGTATACGGGAAGGCCCTACATCGTCAAGTTCCGGGGGAACTACCACGGCCACGCGGACGGCCTCCTGGTGGAGGCGGGCTCAGGGGCCCTCACCCTGGGCGTCCCCTCCTCCGCCGGGGTGCCCGAGGAATACGCCAAGCTCACCCTGGTCCTGGAGTACAACGACCCCGAGGGCCTGCGGGAGGTGCTGAAGCGGCGGGGAGAGGAGATCGCCGCCATCATCTTTGAGCCCGTGGTCGGCAACGCCGGGGTCCTGGTCCCCACGGAGGACTTCCTTAAGGCCCTCCACGAGGCCAAGGCCTACGGGGTCCTCCTCATCGCCGACGAGGTGATGACGGGCTTCCGCCTGGCCTTCGGCGGGGCCACGGAGCTTCTCGGCCTTAAGCCCGACCTCGTCACCCTGGGGAAGATCCTGGGCGGGGGGCTTCCCGCCGCGGCCTACGCGGGGAGGCGGGAGATCATGGAGAAGGTGGCCCCCCTGGGCCCCGTCTACCAGGCGGGGACGCTTTCCGGGAACCCCTTGGCCATGGCGGCGGGGCTCGCCACCCTGGAGCTCTTGGAGGAGAACCCCGGCTACTACGCTTACCTAGAGGACCTGGGGGCCAGGCTGGAGGCGGGCCTGAAGGAGGTTCTCAAGGAGAAGGGGCTTCCCCACACGGTGAACCGGGTGGGCTCCATGATCACCGTCTTCTTCACGGAAGGCCCCGTGGTCACCTTCCAGGACGCCAGGCGCACGGACACGGAGCTCTTCAAGCGCTTCTTCCACGGCCTCTTGGACCGGGGTATTTACTGGCCTCCCTCCAACTTTGAGGCGGCCTTCCTCTCCGTGGCCCACAGGGAGGAGGACGTGGAAAAGACCCTCGAGGCCCTGAGGAAGGCCTTGTAGAATGAAAGGGATGCGCTACACCGTCGTCTTACGCCCCGACCCGGAGACCCCAGGGGTGTGGCTTGCTGAGGTGCCCGCCCTGCCCTGGTGCGCCACCTTCGGCCACTCCCCGGAAGAGGCCCTGGAAAACGCCAAGGACGCCTTGGAAGCCGCCTTAGAGGCCTTGGAAGCCTTGGGGGAGGCCCCGCCTCCCGATGTGACCGTGGCCCAGATTTCCCTGGATGCCGCCTAAGACCTCCGAGGTGGCCCGGAAGCTTGAGCGGCTAGGTTTCAAGCCGCTCCCCCGTCGGGGCAAAGGGGGACACCGGGTCTACGTGCACCCGGACGGCCGAAAGGTGGTGCTGCCCCTGCACTCCGGCGAGATACCTTGGGGTCTTTTTAAGACCGTTCTGAAACAAGCGGGGATCACCGAAGAGGAGTTTCGCCGGGCGTGAACCTTAAAGACCCCATCTGCGCCATCGCCACCCCCCCCGGGAAGGGGGCCATCGGGGTGGTGCGGCTTTCCGGCGAGGGCGCCCTGGAGATCGCCGCAAGGGTGTGGCGGGGTAAGGACCCGAGGCGCCTTAAGGGCGGGCGCTTCGCCCTGGGCGAGGTGGTGGACCCTAAGACGGGGGAGGCCATTGACCAGGCGATCCTCCTCGTCTTCCGCGCCCCCCGTTCCTACACGGGGGAGGACCTGGTGGAGTTCCAGACCCACGGCTCTCCCGCGGTGCTCCGCCGGGTGATGGAGGTCCTGGTGGCGGAAGGGGCAAGGCCCGCGGGGCGCGGGGAGTTTACCTTTCGCGCTTACCTGAACGGCAAGATGGACCTGGCCCAGGCGGAGGCGGTCTTGGCCCTCATTGAGGCGGAAGGGGAGCTTGCCCGGAGGCAGGCCCTGAGGGCGCTGGAGGGGGCCCTTTCCCGCCGGATTGAGGCCTTGGAGAACCGGCTTCTAAACCTCCTCGCCCACATCCAGGCCCTCCTGGACTACCCCGAGGAGGGGGTGGAGCCCCTGGAGGCGGAAAGGACCATCCGGGAGGTCCTCGCCGAGGTGGAGGCCCTCCTCGCCCAGGCCAAGGCCTCCCGCCTGGCCCAGAAGGGGGCCAGGCTCGCCCTCATCGGGGCCCCCAACGCCGGGAAGAGCAGCCTCCTCAACGCCCTTTTGGGGTACGAGCGGGCCCTCGTCTCCCCCATCCCCGGAACCACCCGGGACTACCTCGAGGCCCCCCTGGAGCTTTTCGGCATCCCCCTCGTGGCCGTGGACACCGCCGGGGTGCGGGAGACGGAGGACCCCGTGGAGCGGATGGGGGTGGAGAGGGCCTTAGGAATCGCCGAGGAAGCCGACCTGGTCCTTTACGTGGTGGACCGCTCCCAGCCCAAGCCCGCCCCGCCCCCCCTGCCTTGGGCGAGGACGCTGAAGGTGGCCACCAAGAGCGACCTTCCCCCGGCCTGGGAGGACCCGGAGTTCCTCCCCGTCTCCAGCCTCACGGGAGAGGGTCTGGACCGGCTCAAGGAGGCGGTAAGGGAGGCCCTTTTGGGGAGGGAGGGGGGGGAGGTCCTCCTCACCGAGCGCCAGGTGGAAGCCCTCCTCCGGGCTAGGGAGCGCCTGGAGGAGGCCCTCTCCCTCCCCGAGGACCTCATGGGCCTCGCCCTGGAGGAGGCGGCCCGGGCCCTCGCCCTCCTCACGGGCAAGGAGGTGGCGGAGGAGGTGGTGGCCCGGGTCTTCCAGAACTTCTGCGTGGGGAAGTAAACCCCGTGCCGGTCTGCGCCGGCATGGGGCCCCGGCAAAACAACCGCCCGCTCCTGGCTCAGTGGCGGAAGTGGCGCACGCCGGTGAAGACCATGGCGATCCCCGCCTCCTCCGCCGCCCTGATGGAGTCCTGGTCCCGCACGCTCCCCCCGGGCTGGATGATGGCGGCGATGCCGTAGGAGGCGGCGAGGCGGACCACGTCGTCAAAGGGGAAGAAGGCGTCGGAGGCCAGGACGGCGCCCTTGGCCCTTTCCCCGGCCGCCTCCAGGGCGTGCCGGGCGGCGGCGAGGCGGTTCGTCTGCCCCACCCCGATCCCCAGGGTCATCCCCCCCTTGGCCACCACGATGGCATTGGAGCGCACGTGCTTCACCACCTTCCAGGCGAAGCGGAGGTCGGGCCACTCCTCCGGGGTGGGGGCCCTCTCCGTGACCACCTTGGGCTCCGCGGGGTCCTCGGTGTCCGCGTCCTGGAGGAGCACCCCGCCCCGGAGGCGCCTCAGGTCCAGGTAGGGCCCTTGGGCAGGGAAGGGCACCTGGAGGAGGCGGAGGTTCTTCTTCCTGGCGAGGACCGCCCGGGCCTCGGGGCTAAAGGAGGGGGCGAGGACCACCTCCAGGAAGACCTCCGCCAGGGCCTCCGCCGTGGGGCCGTCCAGGGGGCGGTTGAAGGCCACGATGCCGCCGAAGATGGAGACGGGGTCGGCCTCGTAGGCCTTCCGGTAGGCCTCCAGGGGGGTCTCCCCCAGGGCCACGCCGCAGGGGTTCTGGTGCTTCACGGCCACGCAGGCGGGCTCGGCGAACTCGGACACCAGGTTCCAGGCGGCCTCGGCGTCCAGGTAGTTGTTGAAGCTCATGGCCTTCCCCTGAAGCACCTGGGCCTCGAGCAGAGGCCCCCTCTCCCCCACCACCCGGTAGAGGGCCGCCTCCTGGTGGGGGTTCTCCCCGTAACGCAAGGAGGCCTCCCGCCTGAGGGCCAAAAGCTTCTCCTCGGGGAACTTCTCCCCGGAAAGCCACTCGGCGATGGCGGCGTCGTAGAGGGCGGTGTGGGCGAAGGCCTTGCGGGCGAGCTTTTGGCGGAAGTCCGGGGAGGGCCCCGCCTTGAGCGCCTCCAGGACCCGGGGGTAGTCCTCGGGGTCGCACACGGGAAGCACCGCCTGGTGGTTCTTGGCCGCCGCCCGGAGCATGGCGGGGCCCCCGATGTCAATCTGCTCCAGGGCCTCCGCAAAGGAGGCCCCCCGGGCCACCGTCTCCCGGAAGGGGTAGAGGTTCACCGCCAAGACCCCGATGCGCTCCAACCCCAAGGCCTTAAGCTCCTCCTCCTGGTCCGGGCGGGCGAGGAGGGCGGCGTGCACCTTGGGGTGGAGGGTCTTGACCCTCCCCTCCAGGATCTCGGGAAAGCCGGTGAAGTCGGAGATGTAGGTCACGGGAAGCCCCGCCTCGCGGAGGGCGCGGTAGGTCCCCCCCGTGGCGAGGAGGCGGAAGCCAAGCTCCGCAAGCCCCCGGGCGAAGTCCACGATCCCCCGCTTGTCCGCGACGGAAAGAAGGGCCCACATAGACCGCATTCTACTGGCCCAACTTGGCCTTCAAGGCCCTCAGGGTCGCCGGGGGTACGAGCTTGGAGACATCCCCCCCGTAGCGGGCGATCTCCTTGACCATGGTGCTGGAGACGAAGGAGTAGCGGGTGGCGGCGAGGATGAAGAGGGTCTCGAGGCCCGGGTAGAGCTGGCGGTTCAGGTGGGCCATCTGGAGCTCGTACTCGTAGTCGGACACCGCCCTAAGCCCCTTCACGATGGCCTGGGCCCCCACCCGGCGCACGAAGTCCACGAGGAGGCCGGAGAAGGTGGCCGCCTCCACGTTGGCCAGGTGGGCCGTGGCCTCCCGGATGATGGCCAGGCGCTCCTCGGCGCTGAAGAGGTACTGGCCCCGCTTGCTCGGGTTCTCCAGGACGGCCACGGTCACCTTCTCAAAGAGCCGGCTCGCCCGCTGGATCACGTCCAGGTGGCCGTTGGTCAGGGGGTCAAAGCTCCCAGGGTAGACCACGTGCATCTAGACCTCCACCAGGGTGAGGGCGTTCTCCCCGTAGACCCGCCGCTCCCCTAAGGGGAGGTAGAGGTCCTTAGGGTGCTGGAGGACGTAAAGCCCCCCCGCCTCCACCAGGCCGCTTGCGAGAAGCTCGCCGAAGAGGGCGGCGAGGTCCATGGCGTACGGCGGGGCCATGAAGGCCACGGTGAACCGCTCCCCCTGGGCCTTGGCCTCGGGGAGGAAGACCTCCACCGGGAGGGCCACCACCCGGGCCCCGAGGCCCGTGCGGCGCACGTTCTCCTTGAGGAGCCGGACCGCCTCGGGGTCCTTCTCCACCAGCACCGCCTCCCAACCCTCGCTGGCGGCCTCGAGGCCCACGGCCCCGCTCCCCGCGAAGAGGTCCAGGAAGCGCCCCCGCCGCGGGTAGCGGAGGCGGAGGTAGTCAAAGAGGGCCTTCCTCAGCCGCACCGGGGAGGGACGGGCCGAGGCGGGCACCTTCAAGGCCACGCCCCGGGCCTTGCCGCCCAGGATCCGCACCACGCCCTTCAGCTTACCGCCCCAAGGAGGCTTCGCAAACCCCACCCGAAAGAAGGAAGCCGGCCCGTGGGCCGGCCCTTGGTCGGGGAGACTGGATTTGAACCAGCGACCCCCTCGTCCCGAACGAGGTGCGCTACCGGGCTGCGCTACTCCCCGCAGCGCCCTCTAGTATAGGCAGAAGGGCGCCTTTTGTCTAGCATGGGGGCATGGCCGCCGCCCTCCTTGCGGGCTACCTCATGGGAAGCCTTCCCTTCGCCTTCTGGTTCGCCGCCCTCCAGGGCAAGGCGTGGTCGGGGAGGGAGCCGCTTTGGCGCCTCGGCCCCGTCCCCGCGGGCCTCGTCCTCCTCCTGGACTTCGCCAAGGGGGTCTTCGCCGTGGCCCTGGGGGAGTTTCTGGCCCGGGACTACACCGGGGGCCTGGCGGCGGGGGCCGCCGCGGCCTTCGCCCACGCCTTAAGCCCCTGGCTCGGCCTCCGGCGGGCGGGAAGCCTCCTCGCCCCCCTGGGCGTCCTCTTCGCCGTGGACCCGAGGCTCCTCCTCCTGGCGGGCCTTCCCGCAGGCGTCCTCCTCCTCGGAAGCCGCAAAGCCCACCCCGCCCTCCTCGCCTTCGCCCTGGCCCTGCCCCTCGCCGCCCTCCTCCTCGGCGGGGGCCAAGCCCACCTGCTCTTCGCCCTCGCCCTCAGCCTCGCCCTCCTTTGGCCCCCCCGGTGAGCTCGGCCAGGACCGCCTTCAAGGCCCTTTCCAGGTCCTCGAGGCTCCCCGTGTTCTCCAAGACCCAGGTCGCCCGCTTGCGCTTCTCCTCCTCGGGCATCTGGGCCCGCTCCCGGGCCAGGACCTCCTCCCGGGAAAGCCCCGAGCGCGCCATCACCCGCCTCACCCGCTCCTCCAGGGGGGCCGCCACCAAGAGGGTCCCGTGGAGCCTCCCCTCCCACCCCTTCTCAAAGAGGAGGGGGATCTCCAGAAAGACGAGGGGGGCCTCTAGGCGGGAAAGCTCCTCCATAAGAAGCCGCCTGACCTCCGGGTGGACCACGGCCTCGAGGGCCTTGAGCCTCTCCGGGTCGGAAAAGACGAGCCGGGCGAGGGCCCTCCGGTCCAGCCTCCCCCCCACCACCGCCTCGGGGAAGAGGCGCTTCAGCTCCTCCTCCTTGTTCTCCCGGGCCCGGGCGGCGAGCGCGTCCAGGTCCAAGACGGGGTAGCCCCAGGACCTGAGGAGGGCGGCCACGGTGCTCTTGCCGCTGCCGATGTTCCCGGTGATGCCGATAATAATGGGGTGCTTCGCCTCGTGGCCCATATGGACTTCCCCTTTTATACCCCCAAGGACGCCTTCCCCGTGGGCGGGGCGGTGCGGGACCTCCTCCTGGGAAGAAGGCCAACGGACCTGGACTACGCCGCCTTGGACCCCGAAGGGGCGGCCGAGGAGGCAAAGAGGCGCCTCGGGGGAAGCCTCTTCCCCCTGGACCCCAAGCGGGGCCACTACCGCCTGGTGGTGGGGGAAAGGACCCTGGACTTCACCCCCTTGGAGGGGAGGCTGGAGGAGGACCTCCTCCGGCGGGACTACCGGGTGAACGCCCTCCTCTGGAAGGGGGGCGCCGTCTTCGGCCTAAAGGGGGTGGAGGAGGACCTGAGGCGGCGCCTCCTCGTCCCCGTGCGGGAGGAAAACCTCTACCAGGACCACCTGCGAAGCCTCCGGGGGGTCCGCCTCGCCGCCACCTTGGGCTTCGGGCTTCCCCAGAGGACCCGGGAGGCCCTTGGCCGCCACGCCCGGTTCCTCCAGGCCCACCCCGAGGCCCTCCCCGCGCGGGAAAGGGTCAAGGAGGAGCTTGCCCGGCTCCTCCTCTCCCCGAGGGCGGCCTTCGGCCTGCGCCTTCTGGAGAGGGTGGGGCTCCTTGGGGTCTACCTCCCCGAGCTCGCCCTCCTCGTGGGCCTCCATCAGGGCGGGGTGCACCACCTTCCCGCCTGGGACCACACCCTGAGCGCGGTCTTCCACCTCCTCTGGCTCTGGCCCGAGGCCCCCCTCGAGGCCCGCCTCGCCGCCCTCTTCCACGACGTGGGCAAGCCCCTCACCCGCCGCTTTGACCCCGAGGTGGGCCGCTTCCGCTTCCTGGGGCACGCCGAGGTGGGGGCGGAGATCGCCCGGGCAAGCCTCTTTTGGCTCCGCTTCCCCAAGGAGGTGGTGGAGCGGGCGGCGGGCCTGGTGCGCCGCCACATGGACCGCCTCCCCGAGGAGAGGAAGGCCCTGCGCCGCTTCTTCCTGAGGCGCCAGGACCTCCTCCCGGACCTCGTCTACCTCATGGCGGCGGACCGCCTGGCCACGAGGGGCGTGGAGCGCGAGGCCTGGGAGGTGCTCGGGCGCTACGAAGAGGTCCTGAAAGACCCCCTGCCGCAAAGGCCCCTCCTCTCCGGGGAGGAGGTGATGGCCCTTCTGGGCCTCCAAGAAGGCCCCGAGGTGGGAAGGGCCCTAAAGGCCCTCCTCGAGGCCCAGGCCGAAGGCCGGGTGGGGACCAAGGAGGAGGCCCGGGCCTTTCTCCTATATTGGAGGGGTGGAAGGGAGGCTCAGGCTTCGGGAACCCCAGATCACCCCCATTGAGGGGGGCTTCCTGGTCTCCGACCCCTACGGGGTCTACGAGAAGCCCCTGGCCCTCACCGAGGGCGGGCTTTTCCTCCTCTCCCTCATGGAGGGGAGGACCCTGGAGGAGGTGCAGGAGGAGGTGTTCAAGCGCCACGGGGTCCTGGTGCCGAAGAAGGAGCTGGAAGACCTGGCGAAGGCCCTGGAGGAGGCGGGCCTCCTCCTCACGGAGAAGGTGGAGGCGAGGCTCAAAGAGGAGGAGGAAAAGCTCAAGCGGGAGCGGCCCATGCGCCTCGCCGGGCTCTCCTATCCCGAGGGCGAGCGGGAGGCCCGGGCCTTCCTCGAGGCCTTCCGGGCGAGCTACCCGGGGGAAGGCGAGGAGGCCCGGGTCCTCCTCATGCCCCACCTGGAGCCCTCCCGCGTCCCCGAGGTCTACGGGGCGGCCCTCGCCGCCCTGGAGAAGACCCCGCCCCCTGAGCGCATCTACCTGGTGGGGGTCGCCCACAGGCCGCTGAAGGAGAAGGCCGCCGCCCTTCCCGTGCCCTTCCAGACCCCCTTCGGCCCCGCCCTGCCGGACCTTCCCGCCCTCCAGGCCTTAGACGCCCTCCTTCCCTTTGAGCTCTTCAACACGCCCCTCGCCTTCCGGGAGGAGCACAGCCTGGAGCTTCCCCTCTTCTTCCTGAAGGGGCGGTTCCCCGAGGCCCGCGTCCTCCCCCTCCTCGTGGCCAGGCGAAGCCCGGAGCTCGGGGAGGCCCTGAAGGTGGTCCTGCGGGACTTCCCGGGCCTTCTCGTCCTCGCCGTGGACCTCTCCCACGTGGGGCCCCGCTTCGGGGACACCCCCCTCACCCGCACCCTGGCGGAGGAGGCGAGGAGGCGGGACCTGGGCTTCCTGGAAAGGCTCGCGGAAGGGGAGCCGGAGGCCGCCCTCGCCTTCCTGGGGGCCAACCCCACCCGCATAGACGGGGTGGAGGTGGTGGCAAGCCTCCTCCCCCTCCTCCGGGAAAGGAAGGGGAAGGTCCTGGCCCACCGCCTGGACCTCGAGGCCCCCACCCTAAGCGCCGTGGGGGCGGGCACCCTGGTCCTCTAAAGAGCCCCAGATTTGGAACGACGCGAAGGCCCGGGCGCCGAACCGCCCGGGCCCCTTTTCTGGGAGCGCCCCTTTGGGAAAGGGCCCGGAAGGTGGGTGGGCAGGCGCGCCGGGGCCTGCGTGAAAGCCTCCTAGCGCGAGGGGTACAGGCCTTCACCCACGACAAAGGGGTCGCTTGATGGGCAAGACAGTAATCCCCTTACGGGGCTCAATCCCTTGCAACCCTTAGGAGCTACCTTTTTGCGCTTCCCGTGACGAGCGTCGCAATCCCCTTACGGGGCTCAATCCCTTGCAACTTCCTTCTAAGGAGGAATGGGCATCATTCACAATCAGCAAGTCGCAATCCCCTTACGGGGCTCAATCCCTTGCAACGGATTCGCCTCGGCCCGCCTAGGGACTGGATCTATGACCCCGTCGCAATCCCCTTACGGGGCTCAATCCCTTGCAACCATTGGTGGAGGCGCGTGATAAGCGAGTGGAGGTGAGGTGGTCGCAATCCCCTTACGGGGCTCAATCCCTTGCAACTGGAGAAGACAAGGGCCTTTTGGAGGGCCATAACCGAGTCGCATGTATCTTGCCCCCTGAGGGAGGCCCCACCGCCCCGGTTGCCGGGCCACCACGCCCGCGGGATTGATCGGTAGCCACCCACCCCGGCCTCCCCGCCGCACAGTATCCCGGTCGTCAAAGACCGCATCCACATGGAAGGCCCACAGGGTCGGGTGGCCACCTCCCTCAGGTTACCAAAAGGAGAGAGCCCATGACCTTCGCCGGCATTGACGTCAGCAAAACCCACCTGGACCTGGCCCTCGTCTCCAACTCCCCCAAACCCACCCGCCTCCGCTTCCCCAACTCCCCTGAAGGCCGTCAAGCCCTCCTCGCCGCCCTCGCCCACCACAACCCCGCCTGGGTCGCCCTGGAGCCCACCAGCGCCTACCACCTCCCCCTCCTCAAGCTCCTGGCAGAAAACCGCCTCCAGGTGGCCCTGGTCAACCCCTACCACCTCGCCGCCTTCCGCAAGGCCAAGGGAGAACGCCAGAAGACCGACCGCCAAGACGCCCTCCTCCTCGCCCGCTACGCCCAGGTCTACCACGAAGACCTCCGGGCCTACACCCTACCCCCAGAAACCCTCCGGGAGCTCAAAGCCCTGGTGGGCTACCGGGAGGACTTGGCCGGGCGGGAAAGGACCATCCTCAACCAGATGGAGGCGGCGGAGTGGGCGGGGAGCAAGGAGGTCCTCGCCCTCCTCCAGAAGGAGCTGGCCTGCGTGAAGGGGCTTCTCGGGGAGGTGGAGGCCAGGATCCAGGCCCTCCTCGCCACCCTCCCCGAGGCCGAGGTCCTGATGGCCCTGCCCGGGGTGGGGCCCCAGGTGGCGGCAGCGGTGCTGGCCCTCCTGCCCCCAGAGCTCTGGGGCCGGGCGAAGAGGGCGGCCTCCTACGCGGGGCTCATCCCCGAGCGGGAGGAGTCGGGAAAGAGCGTGGAGAGGAGTCGGCTCTCCAAAAAAGGGCCTCCCCTCCTGCGGCGAAAGCTCTACATGGGCGCCCTGGTGGCGGTGCGCCATGACCCGGAGATGCGGGCCTTCTACCACCGCCTGCTCTCGCGGGGAAAGAGAAAGAAGCAGGCGTTGGTGGCCGTGGCCCACAAGCTCCTCAGGCGGATGATGGGAAGGCTCAGGGAGTACTACGCAACCCAGCTAGATCAAGGGGTCGCTTGACAGGCAAGACAGTATCAATCCCCTTACGGGGCTCAATCCCTTGCAACTTCTTCTTCTTCTAACCCACCCCAAAGGGCCGCTCTGTGGTCGCAATCCCCTTACGGGGCTCAATCCCTTGCAACCTCGGGGCGGCGGTGCCCGAGCCCACGGCCTTCCCGGGTCGCAATCCCCTTACGGGGCTCAATCCCTTGCAACATCTTGAATAGAGGCGCAACTAGCGGTCCACCCCCTCGCACCGTCGCAATCCCCTTACGGGGCTCAATCCCTTGCAACAGGTCCTCCCCCGGCTAGCTCCGGGGACTACATCCCCGGTCGCAATCCCCTTACGGGGCTCAATCCCTTGCAACTGCGCCTTGACGTGGTCGTCCCCGGGCGCCTTATCTACGGGTCGCAATCCCCTTACAGGGCTCAATCCCTTGCAACAGAGGTGGTAGAGGCGGGAGGCGATGGCGCGGAGGGTTGTCGCAATCCCCTTACGGGGCTCAATCCCTTGCAACACCCGCCCTGAAAAGACTCGGAGCCCTCCTCAAGGTCGTCGCAATCCCCTTACGGGGCTCAATCCCTTGCAACCGGAGGCGCCCGAGGTCAACGGCCCACTACCGGGCCTCGGGAGTCGCAATCCCCTTACGGGGCTCAATCCCTTGCAACCCGGGAAAATGCCGCCCCGGGGGGAGAAGGGGGCCCCTCCGGTCGCAATCCCCTTACGGGGCTCAATCCCTTGCAACGGTACCCCCCAAAGAACCCCGTCCTGGACGGCGCCGCCAGAGGGGGGGTTTGTGAGAAAGATGAAGCTTGGAATATGCACACGGCGAATAATGAGGGTTTTTGAGGGCTTACACCGATAGAAAGCCACAGGAGGAAGGGGCGATGAAAAGAAAAAGCGCATATTCGCCTTCCGCAAGGGAAAAGCTGGCTTTCAAGATCCCCGTCCGGAGGTCCGGACAAAGGCATTATAGCACCTCGCTGAAACGGTGTACCCCGTCCAAATGTGCCTCAAAAAGAACCTTCGCTACTTTACTTCCCTTTGCGATAGCGAGAAAAATGCCTGTTCCGTCGTGTCAAGTGGCCCCTGGCCCCGGAGGAAAGGCGCACGCGCTTAGCCCGCGCCACGGGGCGCACCGAGGCGGAGGTCCTCCGCCTGGCCTTAGACCTCCTCCCGGAGGAGGAGGCCCCCTGCTCCTGGCCCTGGCCGAGGAGGGGCTTTTGGAGGTGGCCGACCGGGCCGTGACCCCGGCCCAAATGGAAGAGGCCTACCGCCGCTACCTGGGGAAGGTGGCCGGGCTCGGGCTCGCCAAAGCGGTTCTGGAAGACCGGGAGGGGCGGTGATCCCAGGTCAAGGCGCCAGGGCTCTGACCCGCGCCACCTTCCTGCTCCGCCAAGGCCGGGACCAGGGCGGCTAAAACCCCAGGGGGACGGGCTCCGGGGAAAGGGGGCCGAGAGCGGTCCGGGCCTCGAGGTCCTGGAGGAGGCCCTGGGCCAGGCGGGCGATCCCCTCCACCGCCTTGGGCGAGGGCACGTCAAAGCCGTGGACGAGGAGGGCGCTGTTCCTCCCCTTGAGCGCCCCGGCGAGGCCCCGAAGCTCCGCCAAGGAAAGGCGGCCAAGCGCCTCATCCCCCTTCAGGCGGAGGAAGGCGAGGAGGTCCAAAAGGCCGAGCTTGGCCGGAAGGCGCACCTCCTCGGGCAAAACCCCAAGAAGCTCCGCCAGGGCCTTCCGCAAAGCCTCCGCCTCCTCCGGGGAAAGCCCCGGGGCCTCGGCCCGCCTGCCGAGAAGGGCGAGCCTTTCCTGCAGGAGGAGCTCCAGGGCCCGGTAGGCGTAGAGGGCCGCGAGGACGGCGGCCTCTTCCTTGGCCTCCTGGGCGAGGTGCAAAAGGGTTCGGGCGAGGCCGTACACCCCCTCCTTAAGGGCGAAGTCCCGGGCCTTCAGGAAGCGGTCCACGGCCTCGAGGAGGGCCACCTGGGCCTCGAGGGCCTCCCTCCGGGCGTTCAGGGGATGGTTCAGCCAGACGTTCTGGGAGAGCTGGCCAAGGAGCTTCCTCCCCGCCTTCAAGGCCTCGCCGAAGTCCAAGGCCCGCCAGGCCCGGTACATCTCCGCGAGGAGGGCGTAGAGGGCGTAGGCCTGGTTCCCCGTCCTCCCCACCATGCCGCGGAAGTAGGCCGCCGCCTGGCCGAACTCCCCCTTCCCGTAGAGCTCCTTGGCGAAGAGGGCGTCCACCTCCGCCAGGGCCTCGTGGGGGTTAGGGAGGATGCGGAGCTTTTCCGTGCCCGCCCGGGGGCGGCGGAGCTCGGGGTCGTAGTCCTCGTTGTCCACGTAGACCACCCGCACCTTGGGGTAAAAGCGCTGGAAGAAGAAGCCCGCGGCGGCAAGCCCCGCGCTCATGGCCTTGGTGCCGCTGGTGAGGTCCAGGGCCACGGGCACCTCCGGGTGCTTCTCCAAAAGCCGCTTCACCTCCCGGTAGATGGCCTCCACGTCGCTCTTGCCGATCTCCACGGGGTAGAGGTCCTTCCCCGTGTCCTGGCGAAGCCTGGGGAGGAAGCGGGCGCTTTCCGGAGTGTGGAGCACGTAGACCCGCTCCGCCCCGGCCCCCAAGATGGCGAGGGCCGTGGCCTCGGGGCTCGTCCCCAGGGTGTGCACGGACACGGCGAAGGCCTGGGGAAAGGGGTAGACCCGGGGCTTCTCCCGCCAGAGGGCGAGGAGGGCAGGCCAGACCATCTCCTGGTAGAGGGCCTGGGGGTTGCCCCCCGCCCGCACCGCCTCCCGGTACCGCTCCCAAAGGGCGTCAAGGTCCTCCACGCTTCACCTCCTAGAGGGGCTCTAGCCTCCCCACCATCCAGCCTAAGGGGTAGCCGTCCACAGGGTTCTGGGCCCCCGCGGTCTTCCGGGTCTTGGGCTCCTGGGCCTCGGGGTGGTCCTCGGGAAGGAGGAGGGCGAGGCGCAGGGCGAGCCTCCCCGAGCCAAAGCCCACCCGGAGGGGGAAGGCCTCCGGGTCCTGAAGCCGCTCCCTTAGGGCCCGGTAGACCTCCAGGGCCCGCTTAAGCCTGTGCTCCTCGGCGAAGCCCTCCTCCCACTCCGCCACCTTCCCGTAGTAGTCCCTGAGGGCCCGGACCAAGTCCTCCGGGGGAATGGGCATGGACACCCCCCGCTCCCCATCCCCGTCCCGGCTAAGGCCCTCGTGGTAGCGGAGGGTGAGGGCGAAGCGGGTGCCTATGCGGAAGGTCTCCGCCAAGAGGACCATCCTCGAGGTGTCCTTGTGAGGGTGGAAGACCCCGAGGCGGTTCAAGAAGGTCTCCACCGGCCCCGAGTCCGAAAGGCGCACCGCCCGGAAGGGGTCGCGGTAGAGGTCCAAGGACATCCGCCTCCCTTTCCCCTCGCGGGCGTAGCCCAGGACCGCGCCCTCAAAGGCCTGGTTCTCGTAAAGGCTGGGGTTCCGGGAGGGGTAGACGTGGGTGCCCCCGTCCCCCTCCCGCCAGGCCCTGAGCCGCCACACCCCCTCCTTCCGGTCAAAGACCGCCACCTTGCCCTCCCTCACCAGGACGTGGAAGAGCCAGGCGGTGCGCAAGGCCCCCTTGACGCTGGAACCGGGGAGGTAGGCCCCCAGGGGGGAACGGGGAAGGGGGCGGTACTCCAGGAGGGCCTCCTCCGTGGCGGAGCGAAGGGCTTCCAAAAAGGCCTTGCTGGCGGGGAGGGTGTGGAGGACGGCCTCCCGGGGAAGCTGGTCTTCTTCCAGGAGATAGCGCAGGACCTCCTGGGCCGCCTTGGGGCCCTGGGCCACCTTCTCCAGGTACTGGCGGCGCCTAGCCTCGGGGAGGGCGAGGAGGAGGGCCGCGGGGTCCAGGAGGTGGACCGCCTTCCTGGCGAAGTCCGGCACGTAGGCGTAGGCGGGGTAGGCCTCCCCGGTGCCCACGTGCACGGGGCTTAGGGCCTCCAGCTCCAGGCGAAAGCTCCTCAGGAACCTCATACCCTCACCCCCAAGGGAAAGACCACGAGGGCCTCCCACACCCGCGCCCCCGCCTCCGGGGGCTCCGTGGGGGTCACCTCCAGCAGGCGGTGGGTGGGCCCCCGGTAGACGCTCCCCTCCTTGGCCCTTAGGTAGGGCCTTTTGAAGGGCCGGGCCCCCACGTAGGCCCCCCCGAGCCTGCCCCAGTAAGGCTCCACCTCGTAGTAGAGGGCCTCTTCCAAGGGCCCCGGAGCCAGGGTGGCGTAGGCGTTCGGCTCCTTGGCCTCGGGAAGCTCCACCGCAAAGGGGCCTTCCACCCGGAAGCGCCCGAGGCCCAGGCTGGCCTGCCCCCCGTAGCCCATTTCCCCCACGAAGGCGAGGGCCTCCCCGAGGTCAAAGGGGGCCTCCCCCAGGACGTAAAGGGCATAGGGGGTCCTGGGGTCGGGGAAAAGGTACTCCTGGGTGAAGAGGACGCCGGGGCGGGCCGTGCCCGCGGCCCGGTCCACCCCCACCCGGGTGCGGCGGAGCCTCCGCATCTCCGGGGGCCTGGCCTTTCCCTGGACCTCGGGGGCCTCGAGGAGGGCCTCCTCCCCCCTTTCCGCCAGGGCCTGGAAAGTGTCCAGGCGCACCAGGGAGAGGCTCTTCAGGGCCTTCCGCAGGGTGGTTTCCTCCACCTGCACGGGGGGAAGCTTGGGCCGGGGAAGCCAGCCCTCGGGGTAGACGCTGGAAAGGCGGAAAGGGGGCTCCTGACGGAACCTCTCTAAAAGCTCCTCCAAAGCTTCCCGCCCGTGGGTGTACCGGTACCACCAGAAGAGGTGGCCCAGGAGGGTGGGGGCCCGGGGGAGGGCCTTGAGGGGGCCTTGGAAGTAGAGGCGGAAGAGGGTCGCCCGCATCCAGGCCCCCTAAAGGACCACTTCCTCCACCTTGAGCCTTTCCTTTAGGGGCCAGCCCTCCTGGTCCTCCGTAAGCCTTTCGGGGTGGAGGAAGTAGACCTGGCCGTAGCCCCGGCTGATGTGCCCCCCGAGGCCGTCCAGCTCCAGAAGCTCCAGGGCCCGGAGGAGGTATTTCCCGAAGTACTCCTCGTCCAGGTCGTCCAGCACCCGGTAGGTCATCTCCACCCTAAAGCGGGCCCCGGCGGGAACCCTTTCCGTGGTGCGGGGGTTGGCGTTTCCGCCCAGGCGGGGGATGAAGACCTCCTGCTTGATCTCCGTGTAGAGCCCGCCCCTGGCGGAGGTGCGCTCTAAGGCCTCCTTGGCGTCCTCCGTGAGGTAAGCGTCCCGCACGAGGAGCCTCGTGGGGCCCCGCTCCCGGGCCACTGCCAAAGACCTCTCGTCGTTCTCCGGGGCCAGGCCGAAGATGCGGGCCACGGGGTCCTTGGGGTCGGGGGAGGCGTAGACCTGCCTTTCTTTGGCCTTCAGGATGTAGTCCCCGCCCAGGCTCCACTCCAGGAGGTAGCGGAGCTTCCCCTTGAGGCTGGAGCCGGGGATGTAAGGCTCGTCCGTGAGGGGGTTGCGAACCACGGGGTTGTCCAGGTCGCCGATGGCCATCTGGTCCCGGCTCATCCCGATCCTGAGGCCCGTCTTGGCCAGGAGCACCGAGCGGATGCGGATCACCTTCTTGAGCTTCATCCTCGTTCCTCCTACTTCGCCAAGGCGTAGAAGTAGGCGAGCACCGCCTCCACGTACTTCATCATCGCTTCAAAGTCCTTTGGGCTCCGCTTCCCCGCCTCGAGGGCCTCCTCCATGAACTCCACGAACTCCTTGGCGTCCCTCAAGGGGCCCTGGGAGCGGGTGTTGTAGAAGAGCTTGGCCCTGAGGAGCTCAAGCTGGGGGACGAGCCGGGCGAAGGCCAACTCCTCCCCTTCCTTGCGCCTCTCCCGCTCAAAGCGGTTCTCCAGGGCCCTGAGCTCGGCGAAGTAGTTGCGGAACTGGCTGGACTTGAGCTTCCCCCTGGCGAGCCCCTCCGCCACCTCCCGGGCCCGCTCAAAGACCTTGGGGTCCAGAACTCCCCGCTCCTTGTCCTTGAAAAACTCCAACGCCGGCATTCACACCCTCCTTTCCCGGTAAAGCGCCCACTGGACCCAGACGGGAAGGTAGGCCCAGGCCGGGTCCTGGTGGTCAAGAAGCTTTAGATACCTCTTCCACGCCTCCTCGTCCCGTTCCCGGACGCGCCTTAGGGCGTAGGCCAAGAGGGGCTTGTAGCGCATCCGCTCCCCGGGGTCCTCCAGGGGGGAGAACCTGCGCCAGAGGAGGAGCCAGCGGTAGACCTGGGCCCGGCTCACCCGCTCGGCCCGCAGGTCTTGGCGCAGGCCCTCGGCCCAGGCGCGAAGGCCCCGCAAGGTCTCCCACGGCACCGCCTGGCCGAAGAGGAAAAGCCTCTCCCGCCCCTCGGCCTTGGCCCGCTTCTCCGCCTCCCCCAAAAGCCGGGCGAGCTCGGGCACGGGGAGGCTCGGCGGGACGAGGAGGAACCCCCCGGAGAGGGTGAGCCGCGGGTGGCGGGTGAAGAGGCGGTAGAGCCTCTCCAGGTCCAGGGCGAAGTCCAAAAGGGCGTCCCAGGGCCCGAGGAGGAAGAGGTCGTCCCCCCCGGAGTAGACGCTGTAGAGGAGGGGGTAGCGGGCCTCCTTGCGCTGGGCCTCGAGGTCGTCCCACCCAAGCCGCTCCCGGTAGCGCCGGGGCTCCTCCAGGAGGGTGAGGACCTCCGTGGTGAAGAAGACCTCCAGGGTGCGGGAGAGGGCGGCGAGGCGGCTCGGGGTGGCGAGGTCCCGCCCCTCGCGGCGGAAGCCTGTGGCGAAGGCCTCCCCCATGCGGTCGGCGTCCAGCATGAGGGCCCCGAGGTAGGGGGCGCCCTCCGAGAGGGCGGCGAGTTCGGCGAAGGTGAGGACCTTTTCGGGATGGGGCTCCTCGTCCTCCAAAAGCCCCTCCTCCTCGGCCCAGGCCCGGTAGGCCTCCAGGCTCCACCCCTTGGCCTTCAGGGCGTGCTCCACCCGGGGCAGGTGGCCGAGGAGGGGCTTGGCCTCCGAGGGGTCGGGCCAGGGGGCGAAGTCCAGCCGGGCGCGGAAGAGGTGGAAGGCCCCCTCCAACGGCCCCCCCAGGCCCACCTTCAGGCCGGGAAAGTCCAGGTAGGGCCTCGGAGCCTCTTCCAGGAAGAAGCCCACCCGGTCGCTTCGGGGAAGCCGGGCCCCGAGGGCCGCCTCCCGCTCGCAGTCCGGGCAGAGGCTTCCGGGCTCGTCCCTTCGGGCGGGCTCCAGGCCGCAGGCGGCGCAGGGGCGGAGGGGCGCCCCCAGGACCCCCCCCGTGGAGGCGAGGAAGGCGAAGGGCCTGAGCTTCTCCCGGGCGAGGGCCTCGTGGAGGCGCTTGAGAAGGGCGGCGAAGTCCCGGAAGTCCTGCCCCCGGAAGGCCACCCAGGCCAGGTGGGGCACGAGGCTTCCCCCCCGCTTGAGGGCCCACCTCCCCCAGGCCTCCCTGGTCCCCTCCAGGGCCGCCCTCGCCTCCTCGGTGTTGGGCAGGAGGAGGTAGAACTTGCCCCCCGCCCCCAAGATGCGGTTCAGGGAGGTGAGGCCCAGGCGCCAAAGAAGCCCCAGGGCCATGGCCTCCGCGGCCAGGCTCACCTCGAGGCTCCTCGCCCGAAGCCGCTTGGCGATGCCCCCCACTCCCGCCTCCGCCCCGGCGATGCGGTAGATGTGCCCCTGGATGCCCCCCATGTCCCCCACCACCAGGAGGAACTTCTCCCCGTCCTGGCGCAGGTTCTGTGCCGAGGGGCTTCCCCCGTGGAAAAGCCACAAGGCGTGGGCGATGGCCGCCGTGAGGCGCAGGTGGTCGTAGAGGGAGACGTCCGGCTCCGACTGGGTGTCCGAGGGCACCAGGGAAAGGGTCTCCTGGAGGGCCAGGGCCAGGTTCAGGACAAGGGCCTCCTTGCCCAGGGAGAAGCGGGCCATCTCCTCAAGCCGCCCCTCCAGCCGCTCAAGAAGCCGCTTGTAGACGTCTTTGGAGACGTTGGGCCGCTCCTCCGGGTAAAGCCCCCCGGCCTCGAGGCCCACCCGCCCCCCGGCCCCCACGGGGCTGTACCCTCCTTCCCTCCCCTCCTCGCCCCCCAGGAGGAGCCTGCGGAAGGGAGGGGAAAGGGGCACCTCCGGAGGGCTTCCCCCACCCTCCCCCTCCTCCCGCTCCTTGGAGGCGTAGGTGTCCGCCAGGGCCACGCACCACTCCTCGGGGGTCTCGGGCCGGTACTGGGGGCGGTCCCGCCAGCCCTCGTGGTGGCGGCTTGCCGTCCGGGCGAGCCAGTCCGGGTCCAGGCCCGCCCCGCGAAAGAGCCCGGCATGCTCCCGGACGAAGTGGGCAGTGTAGGCGGTGTGGGTGCGGTCGGGAACCTGATCGTCCCGCTCGCCCCAGCGGGCGCGGGAATAGAGCTTGCCCACGTCGTGCAAAAGTCCCGCCAGGGCCACGCTCAGGCCGTCCCCAAGCATGGCCCGAGTATAAACGGGCCTCCCCAGGACCCGTGTGAAGTGTGCACGCGGGGCCTCACAGCACCTGCACCTCCCGGAGCTCCGGCAAAGGCCCCACGCCCAAAACCTCCACCTGGCCCGCCACGGGGTAGATGCGCAAGGCGTCCTGGCCCAGGTCCAAAAGCCGCCTGGCCCTCCGCCGCAGGTCCTCCAGAAGCCGCTCGTCCAGGTAGCACTCAAACACGGAGAGCTGGACCCGCTCCCCGTAGCTTTTCAGGAGGTTGGCCAGCTTCACCCGGCGAGTGTCGTCCGGAATGTCGTACGCCACGGCATAGAGACGCTTGCCCATGGGAAAAGGCTAGCCAAAGGCCCCCGCGAGGCGCAATCCCCTTACGGGGCTCAATCCCTTGCAACAAGGAGGTCAAAGATGAAGGACAAGGTCAGGATAATCAAGAAGTCGCAATCCCCTTACGGGGCTCAATCCCTTGCAACTAACGCCGAACACGGTGCGGTACCAAACCCTGACCGCCAAGTCGCAATCCCCTTACGGGGCTCAATCCCTTGCAACGGAGTATGAGCTACTGCGGTTGCACTTGCCCCAGCTGCGGGTCGCAATCCCCTTACGGGGCTCAATCCCTTGCAACTCCGCTGGTGGAGGGCGGGGGGGACCACCGAAACTTTCAGTCGCAATCCCCTTACGGGGCTCAATCCCTTGCAACTCTCATGGTTTATCCGAATGACTGGCTCGTAATTAAGAAAGTCGCAATCCCCTTACGGGGCTCAATCCCTTGCAACTGGAGGGGGAGCTGGTGGAGGGCGGCCTCACGGTGATGGCGTCGCAATCCCCTTACGGGGCTCAATCCCTTGCAACGAAGAAATGAGGATAATTCAGGCTCTAGATGCGCTGATGAGGGTCGCAATCCCCTTACGGGGCTCAATCCCTTGCAACCTACACTGTTCGCAACGGAAGACACTTCGGTCTGCTGAAGTCGCAATCCCCTTACGGGGCTCAATCCCTTGCAACGGCCATGTACGCCGGGTGGAAGCTCGGAAGGAGGGTGCGGTCGCAATCCCCTTACGGGGCTCAATCCCTTGCAACCGACGACAGGGCCGCCCCCCACGAGGGGTGGGACTGGTCGCAATCCCCTTACGGGGCTCAATCCCTTGCAACATGTGTCTGGGGCTAGCGGCATTCCCTTTGGGCGGGTTGTGTCGCAATCCCCTTACGGGGCTCAATCCCTTGCAACGAGCCCCAAGGCCATAGCCGAACAGGCCCGATTAGAGCAGTCGCAATCCCCTTACGGGGCTCAATCCCTTGCAACCATGCCATACCCGCTCACGGAGTGGGAAGAGGTCTGCCTAGGTCGCATGTATCTTGCCCCCTGAGGGAGGCCCCACCGCCCCGGTTGCCGGGCCACCACGCCCGCGGGATTGATCGGTAGCCACCCACCCCGGCCTCCCCGCCGCACAGTATCCCGGTCG
>Ga0233398_1000331_pt1 | contig 27465 bp, 24 predicted proteins | sample 38DmetaG_FD_182697 | JGI IMG/M metagenome (GOLD analysis project Ga0233398, IMG submission 182697) | Seawater microbial communities from Monterey Bay, California, United States - 38D | ecosystem: Environmental > Aquatic > Marine > Coastal | place: USA: California | collected 2016-10-02
GGATTAATTCTTCTCTAGAAAAACCATCTAACTTTTCATAAATACTAGGTAAAAAGTCTTTAATTTCAGATTCGTTCACTTCTATATTTTGAACTTTATCAATTAAATGCATTAATTGATTCTGACAAATTTCTTTTCCAGAAGGAACTTTAGTTTCAACAAACTTTTTCTTTATGATTCTTTCTATAGGTCTTAATTTACCTTTTTCTTTATTATTTACTAAAACTATAGAAATACCTGTATTACCTGCTCTACCAGTTCTACCACTTCTATGATTGTAGTTTTCTATTTGGTCTGGTAACTTATGATTAATAACATGTGTTAACTCGTTAACATCTAATCCACGAGCAGCAACATCTGTTGCTACTAATAATTGAATGTTTTTTGTTCTGAATTTACCCATAACAGAATCTCTCTGTGCCTGAGATAAATCTCCATGTAAAGCATCTGCATTATAACCATCTTTTATTAATTGGTCAGCAACTTGTTGTGTTTCTCTTCTAGTTCTACAGAAAATAATCGCATAAATATCTGGATTTAAATCTGCTATTCTTTTTAAAGCTGGATATCTAGTTCTTTCTGTTACTAAATAATATTCATGACTTACATTATCTGAACCTTGATTTTTTTCACCTGATGTAACTTCAACAGGTTTTGTCATATAATTTTTGGCAATTGCTTCTACTTCATGAGGAAAAGTTGCAGAAAATAATAAAGTTTGCTTTGTTTCTGGAGTTGCTTCTAAGACAGCATCTAACTCGTCTTTAAAGCCCATATTTAACATTTCATCTGCTTCATCTAAAACCAACCATTCTACATTACCTAACTTTAAGGATCTTCGTTTAATTAAATCTACTGTTCTTCCTGGTGTACCTACAACAATTTGAGCTCCTTTTTTTAAAGCTCGCATTTGTTCTTCAATATTCGCCCCACCATAAACTGTAGCAACTTTAATACCTTTTAAATATTTAGAAAATTCTTCAATATTTTTTCCTATTTGAACAGCTAATTCTCTTGTTGGAGATAAAATAATAGCTTGTGTATTTTTACTATTAGCATCAACTAATTGTAAAATTGGTAAACTAAAAGCTGCTGTTTTTCCTGTTCCTGTTTGTGCAAAAGCTTTTAAATCGTCTGTAGATGAAATAATTTGGGGAACTGCTTTTTCTTGAATAACGGTTGGTTTTTCGTAACCTAAATCCGACAATGCTTTAACTATGGTTTCTTTTAAACCTAGTTCTTTAAATGTTGACATTACTGTGTTTTTGTGGATTCACAGAACGCCCACCTGTAAACCCGATTATAAAAATGGACTTGATTCTTAATGAGTTAATATCTAATTAAAAATCGTGCAAATGTACTGTAAATAAAATAGATAACTTAAAAAATCTTAATTTTTATATGAATTTAAGTTTTTTAAGAAAGAATTTAAGTTGTAAGAAGATATAGAAGCATAACCATTAGCAACAATACCATCTTTATTAACTAAGATAGATCTTGGCATTTTACTTGATAAATATTTAAAAGCTTCACTATTTGAGTTTAAGTAATATTGATTTTTTATGTCAAGATTTTTTATGCTCTTTTCTAACTCACCATGTATTTTAATTTGAATAAAATCAATATTTTGAAATTTATTAGCTAAATACTCAATTCTTGATTTAATATACCATTCAGAAACATTATTAGGATTCCAAAAAAGTAATAAAACATTTTTATTTTTAATTACATCTTTAATATCGTGTTCTTTATTGGTGTAATCAGTTATTTTAAAATTAGGAAACTTGTCATTTATACCTATTGCTTTGGTGTCGTTTATTAAGTTTTGAATCTCTTTTTTATCAGCTTCATTTGTTGTCAATTCAAAATAACGATCAAATGTATCTCCATTTATATCAGATGAAGATTTATTATAGAAATGACTTATTACTGTTTGTTTTAAAAATGCATTTCTAGAAGTTTCTGAAGAAATCTCTGAGTTTATTGTGTTTAATAAATCTACAGTAAACTTAGATGTATATTCTTTTATTAATGGAGGATGACCTAATGAATACGTTTTATTGTATAAATAATTTCTAATAAAATAAGAGTAAGGAGGATAATAAAACAATGAACTATCATTAAATTCAATGTTTTTTCTATGGTTATAGAAAGATTTTTCTAATTCTGGAAAAATATTTACATCTGTTTTTTTAGAATATACTAATGGATATTTCTCTATTCTTGCATAAAGAGGATATGTTAATGCAACAATTAATATCTTTTCAAAACCTTCAGTTTCATTAGGGTGATTTTCTAAATATTGTTGTAGGGTAGTGTATTTAATTTTTTTAATAGAATCTATTTTACTTTGAAAAGCTTTAGGATTTAATTTATTATATTGATAAAAAAGCTTATCATCTTTTTCGGTTTCTAAAAAACAATCTATTAAAATATTATTTCTATCTGCACCTTTACCAGCAAAAACTAAAGATTCATCAAAATCCCATGTATTTAAACGAATTAGCAAGCTATCTTTTGGCTCTAAATACATATATTGATTTTCATTACCATGTATAAAGTAATAAAGACCTTCTTTAATATTCTTTAATTCTGCAAAAAACTTATTGTTTTCGTTTAATAAAAAAGTATCAATTGCTATTTCATTTGCATATAAAATTATTTTATCCGATTTCGGATTAATAATTTTACCACCAAAATAAGTAGTCGTTTTTTTGTCACCATTACCACAGCTAACTAGTAAGATTGTAAAAAAAATATATACAAGAAAATGTAATTTTTTATACATATATAATTATAGGATATTAATCAAACAAAAATATATATTCCAACTACTTAAGCTTGTTAATACACTGTTAAAAATTACTCAATAAAAAACCCAACTTTTTAAAGCAAAAACTTATAAAAAAGGGGATAAATTATTGTAAAGCAATTCTATTTAGTACTTTTGCAAAAAATTAAAAAATAGTAATATGTTATCTGTTTCTAACTTATCTGTTCAATTTGGTAAAAGAGTATTGTTTGATGAAGTAAATACCAAATTTCAATCTGGTAATTGCTATGGGATTATTGGTGCAAATGGTGCAGGAAAATCTACTTTTCTAAAAATATTATCTGGAAAAATGGATCCTACATCTGGTCATGTTTCTATAGAACCAGGAAAAAGAATGTCTGTGTTAGAGCAAAACCACAATTCTTATGATGAGTTTCCTGTATTAGAAACTGTAGTAATGGGTAACAAAGAGTTATTTGCTATTAAGAAAGAAATAGATGCGCTTTATGCAGATTATACTGATGAAAACGCAGAAAAGATTGGAGAACTTCAAGTAAAGTTTGAAGAGATGAATGGTTGGAATGCAGATTCTGATGCAGCAGCAATGCTATCTAACTTAGGTATTACAGAAGAATTGCATTATAGCATGATGCAAGATTTAGATGGTAAACAAAAAGTAAGAATATTATTAGCACAAGCTTTATTTGGTAGTCCTGATGTTTTAATTATGGATGAGCCTACTAACGACCTAGATTTTGAAACTATTGGTTGGTTAGAAAATTTCTTAGCTAATTATGATAATTGTGTAATTGTAGTTTCGCATGATAGACATTTTTTAGATGCAGTGTGTACACATATTTCTGATATAGATTTTGGTAAAATAAACCACTTTTCAGGTAACTATACTTTTTGGTACGAATCTAGTCAGTTAGCAGCAAAACAAAGAGCTCAACAAAACAAAAAGGCAGAAGATAAGAAGAAAGAATTAGAAGAATTTATTCGTCGTTTTTCTGCAAACGTAGCAAAATCTAAACAAGCTACCTCTCGTAAAAAAATGATTGAGAAACTTAATGTAGAAGACATTAAACCTTCTAGTAGACGTTACCCTGCTATTATTTTTGATAGAGATAGAGAAGCAGGAGACCAAATTTTAAATGTAGAAGGTTTAACCAAAACTTTTGAAGGAGAAAAATTATTTTCTAATGTTGATATTAACTTACAAAAAGGAGATAAAGTTGCAGTTATCTCTAAAAACTCTAGAGCTGTAACTGCATTCTATCAAATTATTACAGATAATTACAAAGCAGATTCAGGTAAATTTAGTTGGGGTGTAACTACAACTCAGTCTTATTTACCATTAGACAATTCTGAATACTTTAAAGATGGTAGTTTAAATTTAGTAGACTGGCTAAGACAATATGCACAAACAGAAGAAGAGCGAGAAGAAGTGTTTTTAAGAGGATTTTTAGGAAAAATGATTTTTTCTGGTGAAGAAGCACTTAAGAAAAGTAACGTTTTATCTGGAGGAGAAAAAGTGCGTTGTATGCTCTCTAAAATGATGATGAAAAGAGCAAATATTCTTTTGTTAGATGAACCAACTAACCACTTAGACTTAGAATCTATACAAGCATTAAACAATTCTTTAATTAATTTTAAAGGAACTGTAATGTTTACAACTCATGATCATGAGTTTGCACAAACAGTTGCAAATAGAGTAATAGAATTAACGCCAAAAGGTGTAATAGATAGATATACTACTTTCGATGATTATCTATCAGATCCAAAAATTAAAGAATTAAGAACTAAAATGTATTCATAAAAAAAGGAAGCTTTTCAGCTTCCTTTTTTTATTTTTTCTGAATTGGACTAATGATTTTTACATCAGAAAAAGCAATAGCCCCTTTTATAACTCCATCTATAGTTTTCTTTAAAGCTTCTATCAATTGCATTTTTAATTGAGATTTATGATAAATTAAACTCACTTCTCTTGCAGGAGGAGGAGTTTTAAACTCTCTTAAAAAGCTTTTGTCTTTACTATTTAAATCTAAAGTATGTAAATAGGGTAGAAGCGTCATTCCTAAGCCTTCTTTAGACAATTTAATTAATGTATCAAAATTTCCACTTTCTAATTGAAACCCTTTTTTATTATCAATTTTATGTGCTCTACATAAGTTAATGACACTGTCTTTAAAACAATGTCCATCTTCTAAAAGTAAAATATCATCTACTTCTAACTCATCAACATCTATTTTTTTATTGTTGTATAATCTGTGGTTTTGAGGTATTAAACCAACAAATGGTTCATAGTATAAAGGTCTTTCTTTTATAGTTTCATTTTCTAAAGGAGTAGCAGCAATTGCAGCATCTATATGACCGTCAGTTAATTTTTTAATAATATCTTCTGTAGTTAATTCTTCTATGATTAGCTTAACTTTAGGGTACTTTTTAGTAAAATTATTTAAGAACATTGGCAATAATGTAGGCATAATAGTTGGGATAATACCTAGTTTAAATTCGCCTCCAATAAATCCTTTTTGTTGATGAACAATATCTATAATTCTATTGCTTTCATCTACAATAACTTTAGCTTGTTCAACAATTTTTTTACCAACTTCTGTAAGTTCTATAGGTTTTTTAGAACGATTAAATATTTGCACATCTAATTCATCTTCTAATTTTTGAATTTGCATGCTTAAAGTTGGCTGGGTTACAAAACTATGTTCTGCTGCAACAGTAAAATTTTGATATTCTGCAACAGATAAAACGTATTTTAATTGTGTAATTGTCATTGTGTATAAGAAATTTAGATAAAGATATTAAATCTATCAATAATAGCTAGGACTTATTTAAAATATTTTAAAATAAATTTGCTCTATATAAAAATAGATGTAAAATGAATAAAACAATACTAGGATTAGACAAACAAGATACCGCCAATTTAGTAGATAATTTAAACGGACTTTTGGCAAATTTTCAAATTTATTACCAAAATTTAAGAGGTTTACATTGGAACATTAAAGGTAAAAATTTTTTTGAATTACATGTAAAGTTCGAAGAGTTTTACACAGACTCTCAAGTAAAAATTGATGATATCGCAGAACGTATACTTACTTTACAGGGTACCCCTTTGCATACGTTTTCAGATTATATATCTAAAGCTTCAGTTCCAGTTGGTAAAGGTATTTCTAATGATGTAGAAGGAGTGGAGTTGGTTGTAAATTCTCTCTCAGAATTATTAAAAATCGAAAGAGTTATTTTAGATATATCAGATCAAGCAGATGATGAAGGTACAAATGCAATGATGAGCGACTTTATAGCAGAACAAGAAAAAACAATTTGGATGTTAAATTCTTGGTTGGGTAAATAAATATTAATAGAAAATATTTAATAAACAAACCTCTCTAAATTGATGTAGAGAGGTTTGTTTTTATATTTTAAAAGAGTATCCAATTTCTAGCCCCAAAATATTATAGCCATCATTAGGTTTTTGAAAATTTAGATTAGAAACATGACCAAAATTTGAACCTATATATAAAAATGATTCTTTAAAAATTTGATAAGAAAAACCTAAAGTGAAATTTTCTATAAAAGTAAATCCTTTGGCTAAACGTTCTGTTCTTGTATCTATATAAGAGAAACCTAAACTTATAGAAGCTTGTAAATCTAATTTTTTGAATAATTCTTTTTTACCAGCAAAACCAAACTCAATACCATATAAGTTCATGTTTTTAGGTTGAATAAATTCAGCTATTTTTTCTCTGAAATTTTCTTGATCTGGAGTAACATAAAATTCATTTAATAATTGATGTTGTAAAAACTGAACTTGTGGTTGCACAATCAATTCAAAGTCAAAATTTCTCCAAGAACCTAAGTTGTAAAAAGCTTGAAGCTTAAAGGTATTTGTAGAATAAGTGTAATCTTTATCATCAAATAAAAAATTATCTTCAGATCCATAGTTATAAAGAACTCCAATTTTCTTTGGGGTTAAACTCCAATCTTTTTTGTTTTGATTATAACAATATGTAACAAAGAAAAAAGTAAAAAAAAGAATAGCTTTTTTTATCATTAAATTAAGCAAACATTTTAGCTACTTTTTCTGCTTTTCTGCTTTCTGAATAATCATAAAAACCTTCTCCAGATTTCACTCCTAATTTACCAGCCATAACCATATTTACTAAAAGTGGGCAAGGAGCGTATTTAGGATTTTTAAAACCATCATACATTACATTTAGTATAGATAAACAAACCTCTAAACCTATAAAATCTGCTAATTGTAAAGGACCCATTGGATGAGCCATTCCTAATTTCATAACAGTATCAATTTCAGCTACACCTGCAACACCATTATATAATGTTTCTATAGATTCATTAATCATTGGCATTAAAATTCTATTAGCAACAAAGCCTGGATAATCATTTACTTCTACAGGTATTTTATTTATTTTCTTAGATAAGTCAACAATAAAATCTGTAACTTCATCAGATGTGTTATAGCCCCTAATAATTTCTACTAATTTCATAATAGGTACAGGGTTCATAAAATGCATACCTATTACTTTATCTGCTCTTTTAGTTTCAGCAGCAATTTGAGTAATAGAAATAGAAGAAGTATTTGTTGCTAAAATGGTGTCTTCAGGACAAACTTCATCTAACTCTTTAAATATTTTAGCTTTTAAAACACTGTTTTCTGTAGCAGCTTCAACAACTAAACTTGCATATTTTACGCCTTCTTTTATAGAAGTATAAGTAGTTATGTTATTAAGTGTTTTTTCTTTAGTCTCTTCTGTAATTTTTTCTTTAGCAACCATTCTATCTAAATTTTTAGTAATCGTTGCAACACCTCTTTTTAAAGCTTCTTCAGAAACATCAATTAATTGTACATTATAATCAAATTGAGCAAAAGTATGCGCAATTCCATTTCCCATTGTTCCAGCTCCAATAACTGCTATATTCTTCATATTTATATCTTTATTTTTTTAAAAACTATCTATTACCCATTGTGCAATTCTAAGTGCTTCTGCACCATTATTTAAAGTTACAATAGGTGTTGTATCATTATTTATGGCATCTGCAAAAGTTTCTAGTTCATCTAGAATTGCATTGTTATTTGTTACTTGTGGATTATCAAAATAAATCTGTTTTTTTACGCCTTCATCATTTTGTAAAATCATATCAAAATCACCAGGATTTTCAGGTGCATCTTTCATTTTAACCACTTCTGCTTTTTTCTCTAATAAATCTACAGATATATAAGCATCCTTTTGAAAAAAGCGAGTTTTACGCATATTTTTCATAGATATTCTACTAGAAGTTAGATTAGCTACACAACCATTTTCGAATTCTATTCTTGCGTTGGCAATATCTGGTGTTTCAGAAATTACAGAAATACCACTTGCATGTATATTTTTAACCTTAGATTTTACTACTGAAAGAATAATGTCTATATCATGTATCATTAAATCTAATACTACAGGCACATCTGTACCTCTTGGATTAAATTCTGCTAACCTATGTGTTTCTATAAACATTGGGTTGTCTATCATATCTTTTACAGCAGTAAAAGCTGGATTAAAACGTTCTACATGACCCACTTGACCTTTTACATGGTATTGACTTGCTAAGGTTTTAATAGCTTCAGCTTCTAAAATTGTTTTAGCAATTGGTTTTTCAATAAAAATATGACGACCTTTTTCAATTGCATTTTTTGCACACTCAAAATGAGAAAGAGTAGGAGTTACAATATCTACAACATCTACAGCATCAATTAATTCATCTATTGAGTTGTAAGAAGTATACCCAAATTCTTCAGCAACTTTTTTAGCATTTTCTTCTGAAGGATCATAAAACCCAATCAATTGGTATTTAGAAGATTGTTGTAATAATTTTAAATGTATTTTTCCTAGATGACCAGCTCCTAAAACCCCAACTTTAAGCATAAATGATTGTTTTTAAAAGAATTTAAATTTTGAAATTTAATGCTAACAAAGATACAATTTTATAAGAATTTAATTCAATTTATTATTACTTTTAGATTTTAGAAATTAGATAAAATTGAAGGATACAGCAAAACATCAAGGTCTTAGAAATCAGCTCGCTAATGTATTAAAAGCAAAAGGGATTGTAGATGAAAATGTGTTACATGCTATTCGTGAAATTCCTAGACATTTATTTATTGATTCTAGTTTTGAGTCTCATGCTTATCAAGATAAAGCATTTCCAATTGCAGCAGAACAAACCATTTCTCAGCCTTATACAGTTGCTTTTCAGTCTCAAGCCTTAGCTATTAAAAAAAGGGATAAGGTTCTAGAAATTGGTACAGGTTCTGGTTACCAAACCGCAGTTTTATTATTGTTAAAAGCAGAAGTTTTTACCATAGAAAGACAACGTGAATTGTTTAAAAAGACATCTCGTTTTTTACCAAAGCTGAACTATAATCCTAAGAAATTTATTTTTGGTGATGGCTATAAAGGATTACCAGAACAAGCTCCTTTTGATAAAATTATTGTTACTGCAGGTGCACCTTATGTACCAAAACCTTTATTAGCACAACTAAAAGTAGGAGGTATGTTATTAATACCAGTTGGAGATAAAACGCAAATCATGACACAGTTTATTCGTAAATCTGCAACTGAATTCGAAAAACACGAATTAGGAGATTTTGCTTTTGTACCAATGCTTGAAGAAAAGAATTAAGATTATTCAGCTCTAGTCCAATATTTAGTTTTACCCAAAAGAGAAAAACCTATATAACCTCTTAATTTTAATTTATTAGGCTCTTCTAATTTTATAAAACACTTGTATATCTTTCCATTTCTAGGATCTAAGATTTTTCCTCCTGACCATTCATCATCATCTTTTTCTAAACCTGATAAAATTTCTAATCCTAAAATTGGTTTATTTTTATTTTTTCCAGTGCATTCTTCACAAACAGCATTTTGTCTGTTTTCATCTTTAATTTCTACAATTTTAGCAAATGCTTTACCATTTTTCTCATAAATCTCAACTACTGAATCAATTTTACCTGTATCATCGTTTGTAGAGTTCCATTTTCCAAAAATAGTTTGAGAGTTTGCATTCATTGCAACTACCAGTAATAATAATGTAAACAGTTTTTTCATTTTTAAAATTTTAAATTAAGCTTCAGCATCAAAATAATCGTTCCATTTTCCATTGACTTTTAGCACTTGTTCAATAACATCTCTAACACAGCCTTCACCACCTTTTTTATTTGAAATGTATTTAGAAATTTGTTGTATTTCTGGAACAGCATCATTTGGACAACAAGACAAACCAACTTTTGTCATTACAGGTAAATCAGGAATATCATCACCCATATATAGAATATTTTCTGCTTGCAAATTATACTTTTCAATGATTTCTTGATATTGTTTTATCTTGTCATGAGCGCCCAAATAAATGTCTTCAATACCTAAAGCAGCTAATCTACTTTTTACAGCTTGGTTTGTACCACCTGAAATAATACAAACTCTAAATCCTTTGTTTAAAGCTAGTTTCATAGCATAGCCATCTTTCACATTCATGTGTCTAACTAGTTCTCCATCAGGCATAATAGTTAACATTCCGTTTGTTAAAACACCATCAACATCAAAAATAAATGTATTAATTTTATGTAAGATTTGCTTATAGCTAATTTCCATTCTGGATAGATTTTGTTAAGAGTTTATAAATTTCTTGTTTATTTTCTGAAAGCAAATTTAAATGATTTTTTATTGTTTCTTCATCATTTCTAATTGCAGGTCCTGTTTGCGCTTTTTCTGGGGAAAGAGTTTTAATTTTAGAAGCTGTTTCGTCTATTAGTGTATCTAATATTTTAAATGGAATATTATTTTCTTTACAAATATCATTACCAATCTTATACATATGATTAGTGAAGTTGTTTACAAAAACAGCAGCTACATGTAGTCTTTTACGTTGTTCTGAATCAATATTATAAATATGTTCACTCAACAATTTTGCTAATTTTTCTAATAATTGATAATCATTTTTATCTTCAGCCTCTAAACAAAAAGGAACTTTAGAAAAGTCTACTTTTTTATTTTTTGTAAAAGTCTGTAGCATATAAAAAACACCTTTTCTTGTTTTGTTTTTAAGATGAGTCATAGCAAAACTACCTGAAGTATGTACTACAAAATTATTGTTAATTTTATTAGAAACTTCTGCAATAGCATCATCAGAGACAGCAATTATTGTAATATCTGCATTAGGTATTTTATCTAATTCTCTAGAATTTATTTGGATAACCTTAATTTCTTTTAGGTTAGAAAAGGCGTCAAAAAGGTGAGTTGCTACATTGCCCTTACCAATAAGTAAAACTGATATCATAAAACGAAGATATTATTTTTTAAAGACACTATGTTTTTAAGTTTTGTTAAATTAGCAACTTGAAAATTCTATAAAATGAATACTAAAAATAAACTTGGATTAAACACAACTTGTGTTCATGTTGGTGAGGTTAAAGACGAACAGTTTAAAGGAGCAGTTTCGCCTATATATATGTCTACTTCTTATGCTTTTGATGGAGTAGATATTAAGCGCTATCCAAGATATTACAATACTCCAAATCAAGAAATGTTATGCAAAAAAATTGCTGCCCTAGAAAATACAGAAGATGCTTTAATTTTTAGTTCTGGCATGGCTGCAATATCATCTTCAATTTTTACTTTTCTTAAAAGGGGTGATCATATTGTTATTCAGCAAGTTATTTATGGCGGAACATACAATTTTATTGTCACTGAATTTGATAAATATGGTATAGAATATTCGTTTACGGAAAGTGATAAAATTGAAGATTTTAAACCGTTAATTAAAGAAAACACGAAAGTTATTTATATAGAAACACCTTCTAATCCTTTGTTAGGAATTACCAATATGAAGGCCATCTCTGAACTAGCAAAAGAGCATCATATTTTAACCATGATCGATAATACTTTTGCATCTCCTATCAATCAAAACCCTATAGATTTTGGAATTGATATAGTTATTCATTCAGCAACAAAATATATGGGAGGTCATTCTGATATTTCTGCAGGTGCTGTTGCTTCAACTAAAGAGAATATAGAACAAATTTGGAAAACAGCCATTAACCTTGGAGGTAATTTAAGCGATCAAACTGTATGGTTATTAGAAAGAAGTTTAAAAACTTTGAATCTAAGAGTAAAAGCACAAACAGAAAATGCACAAATCATGGCAGAATATCTAGATAAAAATAATGATATTGATAATGTCTATTATCCTGGTTTGCAAAGCCACCCACAATATGAATTGGCTAAAAAACAAATGAAAGGATTTGGAGCTATGTTGTCTTTTGAACTAAAGGAGGGTATTGATGCTTTGAAATTTCAAAATTATTTAAATTTGATAAAACCTTCTATGAGCTTAGCTGGATTGGAAAGTACAACTGTGAGTCCAACTCAAACTACCCATGCACTTCTTAGCGAAGAAGAGCGTTTAGAAAGAGGGATAAAAGATGGTTTAATCAGGTTTTCTGTTGGTATTGAAGAACCAGAAGATTTAATTTATGATATTGAACAAGCTATAAAAAAAGCAAAATAATATTAAATACCTGTTCTTAAGATTAAACCAACTTGTAATCTATCTAAACTTTGTTTATTAATATATTGATTTAAATATCCAATTTCTAAAGAAATATTTTTAGAAAAAGTATAACCTAGTGCAGAATAAAATCTATTTTCTGGATATAACCCATAAAATTAAGAACTGATTGATTTTTATTAATATGTTAAAAATCTATATATTATTTAAGAAATTTGAAAAACGAAATCGAAATAGAAATTTCTAATAACTAAATATTACCTTAAAAAAGATTATTTTTGATGATTCAAAAAAAAATATTTTTTAGCTTTATTTGATTAGTTTGATAAATAAAAACTCATTTTTTTTAATTTAAATAAAAAATTACAAATATGAAACTCGATATTTTAGCTTTTGGGGCACATCCAGATGATGTAGAATTAGGTTGTGGAGCAACAATTGCAAAAGAAATTTCTTTAGGTAAAAAAGTTGGTATAGTAGATTTGACTAGAGGAGAGTTAGGTACAAGAGGTTCTGCTGATTTAAGAGATGAAGAAGCTAAAAAGTCTGCTGAAATTTTAGGAGTATCTATAAGAGAAAATTTGGGTTTTTCTGATGGGTTTTTTAAAAACGATAAAGAACATCAGTTAGCTATTATAAAAATGATTCGAAAATATAGGCCAGAAATTGTTTTATGCAATGCAATTGATGATAGACATATAGATCATGGAAAAGGAAGCAAATTAGTGTCTGATGCTTGTTTTTTAAGTGGTTTGTTAAAAATTGAAACTAAAGTTGATGATAAACTACAAGAAAAATGGAGGCCTAATAATGTGTATCATTATATTCAATGGAAAAATATAAATCCAAATTTTGTTGTTGATGTCACAGGATTTATTGAAAAAAAAGTAGATTCAATTTTAGCTTATAGTTCTCAATTCTTTGATCCTAAGAGTAATGAGCCAGAAACACCTATAACAAGTAAAAACTTTTTAGACAGTATAACATATAGAGCAAAAGATTTAGGAAGAATAATAGGAGTGGAGTATGCAGAAGGTTTTACTTCAGAACGATTTGTTGCTGTAAAAAATTTAGATAAATTATTTTAATTAATTCTTTTAGTAGAATTAAAAATAAATTATATTTGTACCCGCAAATTAAATGGTGGTTGTAGCTCAGTTGGTTAGAGCGTCGGTTTGTGGTACCGAAAGTCGTGGGTTCGAGCCCCATCTTCCACCCAAAATTTAAAAAAGCTTTTTCATAATGAAAAGGCTTTTTTTAGTTAAGGGAAATTTTAGGGGCTTTTTAATAAGAAGTTGTCAAATATTGAAGAGCTTTACTTTTATGACATCTGGTTAGGGATCATTAAATCATTTAAGTTGTTATGCTTCTTCTAATAGAAATTAGGGGTAAGCTTTATTAACACACTCTCCAATACTTGATAAACTTTGAAAAAATTAATTTTCAATGAACTTCTTAGCTATGCCATTATGTTGTTTTATAGAGATTAAACAACATAATTTTAGTGGTGCATAGTATGTTTTAAAAAAGGTAAATCAATTATAGGAATTAAGTTTTACCTTTTTAAATAATTAATAGTTTTAATGAACTTAGTTGGTTTTGACTATATCTAGTCTTTAACAACACTTCAAATGCAGTAATTATTTACCACAAAACAAGTAAAATATATAAAAAGTATTCATTTTTTTGTTCTTTAAATAAGTGACTGATTATCAATTATATAATATTACTAAAAATTGTGATTTATTACTACACTTACTAATAAATTATTATTTAACTATAGTTTATCATACGTATTTTGAAGTTATTATATTAAATATAAATTGATATAAGCCATAAATAAAGGTTACCTATAAAAGGTAGCTTAGATTCAGGGGTACTAAGTGGATGTATTGTAATATTTTAGTATTCAGAATCTTGTGTAAATTCTTCAATATTATTATGTCTTTGAAGTATTTTCTTTGATAAACCTTTAAATTGATCTCTTACTAATTCTTTTATATGTTCTTCTCTAGCAGAGTGAACTTCTTTTTAAACAGCAATATAAGAGTCTTTATATTTACCAACACCTGTAAATAACCACAATGGATCTATCCCTTCAATATTATCTAATATTGCTAATAATATAGTTTCGTTTGGTTTCTTTGTGTAATTTACAACAGCACTGACTAATTGTTGAGAAATACCAATAAGTTCTGCGAAATTTCTTTGGTTTAGTCCTGAGTCATTAAAAACTTTTATGACTCTATCTGCTCTATCTTTATCTAATTTTTTTATTTTAGGGTCCTCATTTGAAGCAAAAAAAAACACAAACAATTATTTTTTTATTATATTTCCTTAAGTATGCTTATTATTTCAGGCTTTTTTCTACTAGATATTGGTACAGTACTATTGTCTTTTAAAACTAGATAACCTCCATCAGATTTGATAAACTCTTTAATATATTCTTTATTTATTAAATAACTTTGATGGACTCTAATAAAATTATTATCTTTTAATAAATCTGAATAATACTTGAGTGTTTTAGAAACCATCACTTTGGTTTTATCTTTAAAATATAAAGTTGTGTAATTATTATCTGACTTGCATTTTATAATATTATTTATATCTACAACTACTATTTTTTCTGAGGTATGTAAAGAAATTTTAGAAGGTATGTTATTTGGTTTTGTAACTAAATCATTTAAAATATCTATTTGTTCTTCTCTTATAGCTAAACTATTCTTTGCCTTTTTAACAGATTCTTTTAAATCTTCTATAGAGTAAGGTTTAAGTATATAATCTATAGCAGCAAACTTAAAGGCTTTAATAGCATATTCATCACTTGCTGTAATAAATATTACTCTAGACTTTAAATTTGGTATCATTTCTAATATATCAAAAGCAGTACTATCTCCTAACATAATATCTAAGAATAATATATCTGGTTGTTTTTTTTGTAATTTCTTTACAGCCTCTATTATATGGCTTGCACTACCTATAATTTCTAACTCCGTTAATTCATTTGTTATATCTTGAATTAACATTTGTAATGCGTTTATATTATCTTCTACTACAAATGATGTTATTTTATTCATATTGTATGTTTTCTATTCTTTTTAATTAGAAATCAGTCTCTAAAGGTATTTTAAAACTTACATTAGTGCCAGTTATTATATCACCTTCTTTAAGTTCAGAAATATTAAAGTCACTGTATTTATATATATTATTAATTCTTTCTTTAGTTATTTTTAATGCTGCAGATTTATGGTTTGTTTCTTTTTTGTTATTAATAGATGTATTGAAACCTATTCCATCATCTTTTATAGAACAATATAAAATGTTCTTCTTAATAGTAAAAGATATTTCAATCTTTCCAAACTCCTTATTTATAAAAGCATGATGAATTGTATTTTCTGCAAAAGGTTGAATTAACATAGTAGGTATAAGTATTTCTTCTGTATCTATATTATTTAAATTAGTTTTAATTGAATAAATAATTTTTTTAGAGCTCATTTTTTGTTCTAACTCTAAATAATTTTTTAATGCTTCAATTTCTTCTTTTAAAGTTATTTTGTCCTTCATAGAACTATTAAGTATGCTTCTTAATAAACTTGAAAAATGATTTATAGAATTATTTAGTTCTTTTGTTTTCCCAGAATTACCCAAAGCTTTAATTCCGTTTAAAACATTAAATACAAAATGAGGATTCATTTGAAGCTGTAATGCTTTTTGCTTTAGTGTTAATAATGAGTTTTTTAACTCTAATTCATTAAGTTTCTTACTATTCTTTTTCTTGATACTTTTAATATTAAGATCTACCAAAACATAACTAATAAAGACAAAAAGAATAAATGCACTAATTATAAAGTAAACATTATAGTAAAAAGGAGTATTAATTGTAAAATTAATCTTTTTGATATCACTTTTTACATCATCAATTTTAGATTGCAGTTCTATAGTATAGCTCCCATAATCTAAATTTGCTAATTGTAATGAGTTGTTTTTATTCCAATTAGAGAAAGTATTATTGATTTTATACCTGTATAAAATATTTTTTGGTTTTAGCAAGTTTACTGTTTTGTATACAATAGAAATAGAGTTTTCATTAGAACTCAAATTAAGATTAATATTTTCTTTTGATAAATAATTAACTTCTTTAAAATTTATTTTAACACTCTCTAAGTATAGATTGGGTTTACTGTTTCTATTGTTTATGTTATATTTTTTTTGTTGATATAAGCCTTGATTTGTTCCAATCCATTTTATGTTTTGGTTATCATTAAAAACGTAATTTATATGATCAGTTTTTAAAGTATTGTATTTATTTATTTTTTGCAGAAATTTAAAATCAGGTAAAGAAAATATTTCTATTCCATTATTAATAGAACTAACCCACAATTGATTTTCGATAATTGAAATGTTAGAAATGTTTTGAATAGTTTTTATAGGTTGAATTTTATTATCATTTAAACAGATTACCTTATTATTTGAAGCAGCTAATAGTTTTTCATCATCTATCACTAAATCGACAAACACATCATTTGTTAGTAAAGTAATTTTTTTAGGTTGTATTAAATCATCAATTTGATAAAGTCCATTATTAGAAGCAATAAAAAATGAGTTATTTACATAAACAATATCGTAAATAATTGAAAAATCTAATTTTGTGTTTATTTGTATTGGTAGTATTTTTTTATTTTTTAAATGACAAATACCCTGATTTGTAGCAACAAAAACATCAGTATCTTTTATTAATACATTAAAGACTTTTTTACTTTCATAAAAAACTTCTTGATTACCTTCTTTAACGATCAATCCTTTTGTTGTACCAATTAAGAGTTTTTTATTGTTAAATAGAAGAGAAGTGACTTTTTTAGAATTTACTTTTTTAAAGTCATCACCATCAAAACGAATAAGTCCACTATCTGTACCTAACCATAAATACCCAATATTATCTTGTGTGATTTTTATAATATTATTATTTGATAGGCCATTTTCTGTATTGAATATTTTATAGGTCTCTTGTTGCGAAACAATTTGAGATACATAGAATATAGTAACAAGGGCAATTATTTTTTTACAAAAGGTCATATACAAACTTACTAATTAAAATGTCACTATGCATTTTATTTGCACAGTGACATTACTTAAAACTACAATTTCCATTCCAAATTATTTCATAGCATATAACCTTTTGTTTTTTGTATCTGGTTCAATATGCTCTAATTCTCCATAAGGTTTAATTAATGGTTTTAAAACAGTTAAACCTGTTGTGCTTCCTTTAATAGTTAATGTACTGTTTTTGATAGACCAAGTCCATCTAAATTTTTCTAAAGGAATATTAATTTGTTTCATTTCTGTATTTAAAGATTCGTTTTGTTCTATAAAGTCCATAACTTCTTCTACTAGTTCAAAATTTGGAATTTCATCATCAGAATTATGATAGTCTAATTGAAATTTTACAGGTATCGTAAACTTGGTTGTATAGGCTTCTCCAATATATCTTTCTTGTTCATTATTTAAAGCTTCATACCAATTGATATCTTTTTCATTCGGATATTTTCTTGCTATTTCTTTTGATAAATCTACTTTTCCTGGTGAGTGTGCTGTAGGATAAAACACATAAAACGCCTTTGCTAAATAATGATTAGAAAACTCTCCATTAAAAATAGAGTAGTAAGGAGAAGCTACTACATTAGGTAATTCATCTGCATAAAAAGCATCTTTAAATGTTGCCATTAATTCAGTGTTTTCGCCTAAACCATTTGCATGTAAAACTATAGTAGTATTAGCATTTATAGTTTCACTTAAAATTGGTAATTCTCCTTTTGTAATACATCTTCTTAATGATTCTGTAGTTACTTTATCGCCCTTAACAATCGTCTCTAAACTTAATCCTTTGTAAGGATTACTTTTATTTACAATATGAATTTCTCCATAAGATAAATCGTTTTTATGATTGTTTAGCCAATTCATAATTTCTTCTAATGAATATTGACCTTCTACAACCTTAAAATTTTGTTGAGAAAAATAGTTTCTCGCATTTTGATAAAATATTTCATTTCCAGAATCGTATCCTGCAATAAATACAATAGGATTTCTAGTTACAACTTCTTTTTCTAAACTATCTACATTGCTTTCTTCGATAATTACTGCAACTTTTTTATTTTCTTTTTTAATTGACGAGTTACAAGCAATAAAAATATTTCCTGCAATAAAAAGACTAGTAACAACAATCGATTTTCTAATTAAATTTTTCATGATTTCTACTTTTTTAAATGATTAACACTATAAAAGTAGTAGAGGATTCAGGTAAAATTTACGCTATATTAGAATTCGTTTTACTTGAATTAGAATTCGTTAAAAAATCAATTTTTCTTTTAAATATTCAGCAGTATAAGATGCTTTATTTTTAGCTAATGCTTCTGGAGTTCCTTGATAAATAAGATTACCTCCATTTTTACCACCTTCTAAACCTAAATCTATAATATAGTCTGCACACTTAATCAAATCAATATTATGTTCAATAACTATTATAGAATTTCCTTTTTCTATCAATGCATTAAAAGAAGCCAATAGTTTTTTAATATCATGAAAATGCAATCCAGTGGTTGGTTCATCAAAAATAAATAAGGCTTTGTCTTTGGTATTACCTTTAACCAAGAAAGAAGCTAATTTTATTCTTTGTGCTTCACCACCAGAAAGAGTAGAAGAAGATTGCCCTAAAGTAACATAACCTAAACCAACATCTTGTAATGGTTTTAATTTATTGGCGATTTTTGGCACTAAGTTTTCAGAAAAGAAAGTAACAGCATCATCTATGGTTAAGTTTAAAATATTATCTATAGATTTACCATCGAAAGTTACTTCTAAAACTTCCTTTTTAAAACGTTTTCCATTACAAACATCACATTCTAAATGCACATCTGCCATAAATTGCATTTCAATAGTAACTTCGCCTTCACCTTTACAGGTTTCACAACGTCCACCTTCTACATTAAAAGAAAAATGTTTGGGTTTATAGTTTCTAATTTTTGCTAATTTCTGATTCGAAAATAATGCACGAATATCATCATAAGCTTTTATATAGGTAACAGGATTTGAACGCGAAGAACGACCAATGGGGTTTTGATCTATAAACTCAACTGTTTTAAGAGAATCAAAATCACCTTCAACTTTAGTGTGTTGCCCAATTTTGTCTCCATATCCAATCAGTTTTTTCTGCATTGTAGGATATAAAATTTTCTTCACTAAAGTACTTTTACCAGAACCAGAAACTCCAGTAATCATTGTTAAACAATTTAATGGAAAAGTAACATCAATATTTTTTAAATTGTGTTCTCTTGCACCAGTAATCTGTATTTTGTTTTTTGATGTTCTACGTTTTGTAGGAACTTCTATTTTTAAATCTCCATTTAAATATTTAGCAGTTAAGGATTCAGAAGCTAAAATGTTTTCATAAGTACCCTCAGCAACCACTTTTCCACCATAAGTACCTGCTTCTGGACCAATATCAATAATATAATCTGCAGCAGCCATAATATCTTCATCATGCTCTACAACAACCACTGTATTTCCTAAATCACGTAAATTTTTAAGCACCCCAATTAAACGTTCTGTATCTTTTGGATGCAAACCTATACTTGGTTCATCTAAAATATACATTGAGCCAACTAAAGAGCTACCTAAAGAAGTTGCTAGATTTATACGTTGACTTTCTCCTCCAGAAAGTGTATTAGAAGTTCTATTTAAAGTTAAATAGGAGAGACCTACATCAGTTAAAAACTGTAAACGATTATTAATTTCAGTTAGTAACCTTTTACCAATTTTTTCTTCGTATTTATTTAGTTTTATTTCTTTAAAAAATAGTGCTAATTCGTCAAGAGGTAGCGTTACTAAATCAGAAATAGTTTTGTTATTTATTTTTACATAATTCGTTTCTTCACGTAATCTTTTACCTTGACAAGTGTTACATTTAGTTTTACCACGATAACGTGATAGCATCACTCTATTCTGAATTTTATAACTCTTTTCTTCTAAAACCTTAAAAAAGTGATGAATGCCGTTAAAAGATCTATTACCATTCCAAACCAGTTCTTTTTGCTTTTCTGTTAATTCGAACCAAGGTTTATGTATAGGAATATCAAATTGATAAGCTACTGCAATTAAATCTTCTTTATAATGAATATAAGAAGGTGTTTTAAAAGGTAATATAGCGTCTTCGTAAATAGATAATCCACTATTGGGGATTACTAAATCCTCATCAATACCAATTATATTTCCATAACCTTCACAAGTTGGACAAGCACCATAAGGATTGTTAAAGCTAAATAAATGTGTGTTTGGTTCTAAAAAAGAAATACCATCTAATTCAAACTTATTGCTAAACTCAGTTGTCTTTTTGGTTTCTAAGTTTTCTATAAAACAAACTCCTTTTCCTTCAAAAAAAGCTGTTTGTATAGCATCTGCTAGTCTGTTGTAAAAATCTTCATCGTCTTTATTGATAACTCTATCAACAACCAAATAGAGGTTTTCATTTTTATAAGCTTCTTTCGGAAAATCTGCAATTCTGTATACTTTATCATTCCATTTTAAACGAGCATAACCTTGTTGTTCTAAAACTTGTAAAACAGTTTTTAGATCTCTGTTTTCATCAATTGAAATAGGAGCAAGTAATAAAAGTTTTGTGCGTTCTTCAAAATTTTTAATAAAATTAACGACGTCAGAAACAGTATCTTTTTTTACTTCATCACCAGAAATAGGTGAGTAGGTTTTACCAATTCTTGCGTATAATAATTTTATATAATCGTATATTTCTGTAGAAGTACCAACAGTTGAACGAGGATTTGTAGAATTTACTTTTTGTTCAATAGCAATAGCAGGCGCAATTCCTTTTATATAATCTACTTTTGGTTTGTCTAGTTTTCCTAAAAATTGACGAGCATAAGAACTTAAACTTTCTACATAACGTCTTTGACCCTCTGCATATAAAGTATCGAATGCTAAAGAAGACTTACCAGAACCAGAAAGTCCTGTAATTACTACTAGTTTATTTCTTGGTATTACAACATCAATATTTTTTAAATTGTGCAGTTTAGCACCTTTAATGATGATGTTTTTTTTAGGATTTACAGTAGAAATATCAGTCTTCATATATCAAAAAATAGAAAGTATAAAAATACTACTATTTTATGCTTTACTAAAAAAGTTATCAATTGAAAATGTTAAAAAAATTTGTTGAATTAAAATAATATTCTATATTTGATTTTATAAGAATCAGAAAATTAGCATACTATAGTTAAAAACTACTTTTAAAATTATTAAAAATTTAATTAGAGAAGAGCACTTTGTTCCTCCAAAAAGTAGTTATGATTCAAAAACAAATTATTCCAGATAGTAGTCTTGTTAATAGTTATATCAAAGGAGATGATTCTTCTTTAGCTATTCTTATCAATAAACACAAGCAAAGATTATTTAGTTTTATTTACAGTAAAGTAAAGAATAAAGATATTACAGAAGATATTTTTCAAGATACATTTATAAAAGTAATTAGAACTTTAAAAAGAGGTAATTATAATGAAGAAGGTAAATTTTTACCTTGGGTGATGAGAATAGCTCACAATTTAGTGATTGATTATTTCAGAAAAAACAATAGAATGCCAACTTTTCAAAATACTGAAGAGTTTGATATATTTTCTGTTTTAAAAGATGGTAGCTTAAATGCTGAAAAACAAATTATACAAGAACAGATTTTTGCTGATGTAAGAGAGCTTGTAAACGAATTACCTGAAGAACAAAAAGAAGTTTTAGTAATGCGCATGTATAAAGACATGAGTTTTAAGGAAATAAGCGAAAACACTGGTGTTAGCATTAATACAGCTTTAGGTAGAATGCGTTATGCACTCATAAATATGCGTAAATTAATAGAGAAACATAAAATTATTTTAGTGAATTAACAATAAAGTAAAAAAAGCATCGTTACTGTATTTATAACCAAGTAATTAAACCAAGTATATGATGCAAATTTACTCAAAAAAGTCATCTGATTTTAAGATGCAACCCAAACAAGAAACAGTTCAATTTTTGATTAATTTTTCCAAATCGCTAACTATTGTAAAAACCAAATCAAAAGATTTCATTGAATTGAATTTGAATTAAGAGTGGAAAAAGCTTCAACGTTGTTGAGGTTTTTTTTATGACTTAAGATTTTTATAGTATTCACTTAAAACTGTTTTTCTACCTATAGTTTTAGTAATGATATCATTATCTAAATCCCAACCACGAGCAGGGGAATATTCACGTCCATACCAAATAATTTGAAGATGTAAATCATTCCATAATTCTTTTGGAAATAATCTTTTTGCATCTTTTTCTGTTTGCACAACACTTTTACCATTAGATAAATTCCATCTAAATAATAATCTATGTATATGAGTATCAACAGGAAAAGCAGGTACATTAAAAGCTTGACTCATAACTACACTTGCGGTTTTATGGCCAACAGCTGGTAATGCTTCTAAAGCTTCAAAAGATTGAGGAACTTCTCCTTTATATTTTTCAATTAAAATTTTAGACAAACCATATATTCCTTTGCTTTTCATTGGTGATAAACCACAAGGACGAATGATTTCTTTAATTTCTTCAACTGTCATTTTAACCATATCAAAAGGATTGTCTGCTTTTGCAAATAATAGTGGCGTAATTTGATTTACTCTAACATCTGTACATTGTGCAGACAGTAATACAGCAATTAATAATGTATATGGGTCTTTATGATCTAAAGGTATTGGTATTTCTGGATATAAGTTTTGTAGGGTATTTATAACAAACGATACTTTTTCCTGTTTTGTCATCTTAAAATGAATTTAACACAAATGTAAGAACTCTATCTTTTTTAATCGATGATAATATTTGTATTTTTGTTTATAATATATATAAAAACTTACAACAAAATGACAACTTTACAAAAAGGAGATAAAGCACCACAATTTGAAGCGAAAGATCAGGATGGAAATACAATTAAATTAGCTGATTATTCAGGTAAAAAATTAGTATTGTTTTTTTATCCTAAAGCTAGTACACCTGGTTGTACAGCAGAAGCTTGTAATTTAAGTGATAACTACCAATCTTTTTTAGCTAAAGGTTATGATGTATTAGGAGTAAGTGCAGATTCTGCTAAAAGACAATCTAATTTTAAAAATAAATATGAATTTCCTTATCCTTTATTAGCAGATGAAGATAAAGCTGTAATTGAAGCTTTTGGAGTTTGGGGACCAAAGAAATTTATGGGAAAAGAATATGATGGAATTCATAGAACTACTTTTATAATTGATGAAAATGGAGTTATAGAAGAAGTGTTTTCTAAAGTAAAGACCAAAGCTCATGCAGAGCAAATATTAGGTTAAAACCTCATTTTCATTTTAATATTTAACACTCTACCTGTCATAAAATTAGGTATACCAAACTGTGTTTTAGAATAGACATCTCTTACCCAAGTGTTTGTAATTGCGTTTTGAATATCGAACATATTAAATAGCTCTATACCAGCTGTGAATTCTTTAAAATTAGCTAACCAACCATTAGTATATTGTTTATTAGCATCTACAAACACATAAGAGATTCCTAAATCTGCTCTTCTATAATCTCTTAAACGTTCTTGAAACTGATAAGGATCTGCATAAGCAGGAGAACCTCCAGGTAAGCCTGTATTAAAAACTAAATTTAAATAAGCTTTTAAGTTTGGTAAATTAGGTACATAATCTTGAAATAAAACCCCAAATTTTATTCTTTGATCTGTTGGCCTTGCAATATAACCACGATTGTTAATATTTTCTTCTGTTTTTAAATAACCCAAACTTACCCAGCTTTCACTACCAGGTACAAATTCGCCATTTAAACGTAAGTCTAAACCATAAGCATAAGCTTGTGTTACATTATCTGCTCTATAACGAATTCTAACATTATCTATGGTATACGCATTAATATCGTTTAAATCTTTGTAATATATTTCTGAAGTTAGTTTAAAAGGTCTATTCCACATTTCAAAACTATAATCCATACCACCAACTATATGAATAGATTGCTGAGCTTTTACATCAACATTTAATAATCCATTAAAATCACGTAGCTCTCTATAAGAAGGAGGTTGGTAATACCATCCACCAGAAACTCTAAAGAGCATATCTTTATCCCAATCTGGTTTAATTGCAAATTGTGCTCTAGGACTAACTACAGTTTGGTTTTTAGAAGAAACACCATTTCCATTCACAGACCAATTATGTAATCTTACTCCTAAGTTATACCATACTTCATGATTATTCAAAAAAGTTCTTTTGTTAAATTGCACAAAACCAGAAAAACGATTAATATCAACTTCATTATCTTCTCTTATATTTTGAAAAGGAACAATTGGCCCTTCAAAAGGTACATAAGGTTGATTATTACCTGAATGATGTGGTGGTCTTATAGAAAAACCTAAAGAGTCTATAATTTCCCATTCACGTATTCTATCTTTAATATTTTCTTTTTGATATTTTACACCAAAATCCCACTGTTTATTTTCTTTCTTTAAAGAAGCTTTTATTTCAGCATTTGTAATGAGTGCATCTAAATCATTTCTTGCATGATTTAATTGCGATCCTATACCTTGAGAAAATTGTACTTCTCCAAAATTTTGCGAGCCTATATTTGCATCAACTTCACCTAAATTATAAGCAGCAGCTATGTCAAAATATTCTTCTTCTTGTGTATTGTATCTAGATAAAGTAGTGGTTAAGGTAAAGTCTTTATTCACTTTATATACAGATGATAATGCTCCAAATAAAGTTAGGTATTTATCTTGTTCTTGTCCAGAATAAAACACAATTAATTCTAGTGGATTTGCAACAGTACCAAATCTTGTTCTTCTAGATAATGGTTGGTAATTATAATTGTTTAAAGAAAAGTTACCTAAAAAACTAAGGATAAACTTTTCAGAAAATTCATAAGTCAAATAGGTTTGTACATCTGTAAATCTTGGTCTAAAATTTACTTCTGTTTGTTTACTATTTACAAATAAACTATTGTCTCTATATCTAACCCCAGTTATTGTTGTTAATTTATTGTTTAAAAAAGCAGCTTCAAAAGTTGCACTTGCTCCCAATAAACTAGCTTCTATTGTAGTAGATGTTTCCTTAGGTTTTCTGTAAGTAATATCTAAAACAGAAGAAAGTCTATCGCCATATTTTGCTTGAAAACCACCAGCAGAAAAGTTTATATTTTGCACCATATTTGAGTTGATAAAACTCAACCCTTCTTGTTGCCCAGACCTAATTAAAAAAGGTCTATATACCTGCATACCATTAACATAAACTAAGTTTTCATCAAAATTACCACCTCTAACATTATACTGTGTACTAAGCTCGTTATTATTATTAACCCCAGGTAAAGTCATTAAAACATTTTCTACACCTGCATTTGGACCTATAACATTTTGTGCTTTTTTAACATCAATAGAAGTAATGCCTTGTGCATTTTTTTTATTGTCTTTTATAATGACTTCTTCTAATTGTTCAGTTTTTAAGATTAAGGTAGGAGAGAAGCGTATTTGATTTCTATTCTTGGCTGTAAATTTTTTAGTGATTGATTTATAAGAAACGTGACTAAAAATTACTGTAACTTCTTTATCTAAAGGAATTCTTATAGAATATCTTCCATTTTCATCAGAAACAGTTCCTATTTTGTTAAACTTAATAGAAACTTCAGAAATTGGTTGATTGTATTTATTTTTTATTGTTCCTTTTAAAATTGTTGTTTTCTGGGCTAACAAAAAACCTGGTATTAAAAGAAAAAAAAAGAAGATGTGCTTCACAAAGGTTAATTTACTTGTTTTTTATAAAACGTTGCAGATAGCTCTTTCGTATTTCCAACATTATCTGAGACTACAAGTTTAAAAATATGTTTGCTACCTACCAATTTTTTATCATTAAAATTGTAGGTTAATATACCTTTTTTATGGTTATACTCCATTAAAATCCATTCACCATCTATTGTAGCTCTCCAATTTTTGATACCAGAACCATTATCGCTTATTTTTGTTTTTAGTGTCTTAAAGCTAGATATCCATTGATTGTTTTTAAAATATAAAAGTCTAATTTTTGGCTTAATACTATCTAAAACTAATTTAAAATTACCCAAAGATTTAGTGGTTGTAAAAAATGTAGAATCTCTTTTTCTGGTATATTGATATCTAGGATATTTTGGGTATTCTAGATTTGCAATAAATAAAAATTGTTTTTCTGTTTCTGAATATTTTGAAACATCAAAAGTTAAGGTATAACTTTTATCTAAAGGAATGGTAGGTGTGTGCACCTTTGCAATTCCGTTAGTATAAGCTAAATCTAAATATACATCTTTGTAAAATGTGTTTTTAGGAAATGCTACTGAAAAATCACCAACTTTAAATTTATTAAACTTGTTTTTAATTAACTTGTAATTTGTACTATCTATTGATTTAGAAAATATAGCACTAGACTCTTTACCAACTATAGGTATATTTAAAGTACTTTTATTACCAGCATAATCTTTGGCAATTATAGTAACCATATAGTTATTACCTGGTTTAACATTTAGTTTTCCATTATTAATTAAATCTTCATAAATAGACAATTTGTTAGCTGTTTCTTTGTAAGATTTTTGATAACGTCTTTTATATTTTTTGTAGTGTTTGTAGTCTATATGAAGATTTAAAAATTTACTTTCTGAAAAAGAAAATGTTTCTACATCATGATAATACCATCTTTTTCCATTAACTAACATTTCTAAGCTGTAAATACCATTTTTATTATATGCACCATTAAAATTATCATAAACATCTACAGCAAACCCTATGTCTGCATTTGCAGATATTCTGTCTGTTTTGTACTTACCATTTGATATTTTTTTAATAGGTACTTGAAATGTTTTTCGTTTTTGATTAATTCTAGACTCATTAGACAAAGCATACAATTTAAGAGCACGAATTCTTGGTGAAATAGTATCTGCAACCTTAATACCAAATAGTAGTGGATTAATGACATTTTCAGACATAGTGTTTCGTATCTCAAAATGTAAATGAGGCCCTCCAGAACCACCTGTATCTCAAGAAAAACCAATAATTT
>Ga0233398_1000350_pt1 | contig 25834 bp, 14 predicted proteins | sample 38DmetaG_FD_182697 | JGI IMG/M metagenome (GOLD analysis project Ga0233398, IMG submission 182697) | Seawater microbial communities from Monterey Bay, California, United States - 38D | ecosystem: Environmental > Aquatic > Marine > Coastal | place: USA: California | collected 2016-10-02
TGTAAAATAGGTTCTATTTTTATTTACATATTAGTAACCACAATTGGTATGAAAATGGATTTAAATCAAGCACTTGAAAATCCAGGATTAATGGTTGTAGGTTTGGTATGGATGACCATTCATGCAGGTCTTTTAATTATTGTAGCAAAAATTATAAAAGCACCTTATTTCTTTTTAGCAGTAGGTAGCCAAGCTAATGTTGGTGGTGCAGCTTCTGCACCTATTGTAGCTCAAGCTTTTCATCCATCATTAGCAACTGTTGGTGTTTTATTAGCTGTTTTTGGTTATGCTATTGGAACAATTGCTGCAATTGCTTGTACTATTTTAATGGAATTAGCTGCTACTTTCTAAAAAAAACTTGATATTTGCAATCCTAAATTTTAAATAAATTATGAGAAAAATATTTCTTCTTTTATCTCTGAGTACTATCCTATTTTCTTGTTCTAAAGAACGTGAAACTAATATGATTTTAACAGGACAAATTAAAGGTCTTAAAAAAGGTAAATTATATTTACAAAAAATGAAAGACACACTTTTAGTAACTGTAGATTCTATAGCTTTAATTGGTACTGAGTCTTTTGAATTAAAAGACTTTGTAGATTCTCCTGTATTATATTATTTAACTTTTGATGCAAATAATGCAGAAAAAAGTATTCTATTTTTTGGTGAAGAAGGTACAATCACCATTAATGATAATGTTGAAAATTTTGGAGTTTTTCCAGAAATAAATGGATCTAAAAATCAAGTATTACTAGATAAGTACAAATTAATGAGCCAAAAGTTTCAAGAACAGAATTTAGAATTAATAAAGTTAGATTTTGAAGCTAAAAAAGCTAATGATAAAAATTTAACAGAAAAAGTTGAAAAGGACTACAAACGTTTAGTAAGAAGAAGAGTATTATATACAGCTAATTTTGCTATTACAAATGCAGACTCAGAGGTTGCTCCATATTTAGCTTTAACGGAATTATATGATGCTACTTTGCCTTTATTAGATACAGTTAACGCTGCTCTGAGTGATAGAATTAAAGCATCTACTTATGGTAAACGATATCAAGAGTATTTAGAGCAGATTAAGAAGCAAGAAAAAAATAAAAAGTAATTTTTTTTTACTTAAATAAAAAAAACCGAGCAATTTGCTCGGTTTTTCTATTTATAAAATATTATAATTACTGCTTAATAAATTTAGCAGTACCTACTTTATCATTTACATTATATTTAATTAAATAGATTCCAGAAGATAAGTTAGAAACGTCAATAGAACCATTAGCTTTATTAATATTTACACTCATTACTTTTTTACCTAACACATTGTAGATTTCAGCATTTTGAATGGTATTCGCTGCAGAAATATTCAATCTGTTTGATGCTGGGTTTGGATATAAGCTTACATTGAATAAATTGTCTTCAACGCTTGCTGTTGCAGCTCTATATACATAAATATTGTCAATATATACTGTTCCTAAATTAGAAGTAATCAAATATTGAGCAATCTCATCTCTCAAAGTGATGCCATTAGCTGCTGCTGCTGCAAATGATGAAAAAGGAATATCATAAGAAATCCAACTTCCTGGATTAGGGTCTGGTAAAGAGGGATTACTAGCATTAGTGGTGCTAAACTGTATTGCACTTGTTTCTCCATCACCACCTGTTGCATGGTTTGAAAACTTATGATTAAAACTTTTATCTAAAGTTGCGGTTGTAGTAAAAATATCAATATGTAAGTGAGTGAATGGTGTTAAATCTATTTTTGAACTTACAAAATCAATTGCTACAAAATTAGCATCTGCACCTGAAGCAAAAGAAACTTTTTTAACATCATCTCCAGCAACTACTGCATCTGTAATATTTGCAGTATCCCAAGAAGTTCCAAATATGACATTAGATTTATTGGTGTAAGCATTACTGAATAAAGAAATTACATCTGCTGCATTCCTAGTTGGTGGTGTTGGAGCCGCCGTAGTAGGTGCATTTGGATCTGGTGTTGGTTGCGTAGCTAAACCTTTAAGATTTTTTATATAAAAAACTCTACCATCAGGTGCTCCAAATGTATTATTAGTAGTATCCCAATTGATATGAAGCGCAAAATCACCATAAATACCATTTGCAGGAACCTTACCATCCAAGCTTTTATCAAAAGTTAACGTTAACGTTTCCCATCCTGAACCAGTATGACTGGCAGAGGTAACTGAATCTGGTGAACCCGGTTCACCACCTTGTGCTTTTGGTGCGATGGTGATTGCTGTCGTTGAATAAACATCTAATTGCATTGTCAACTGAGTAGCAGCAGTCAGTTTGTAAAAGGTTGTTAAAACAACATCTACACCTTGCCAAGTTGCATCACCATTATTAGTTATTTTTATAACTTGATCAGACCCACCAGCAGGATCAGCATCATATGCTGCTGCTGCACCTCCAAAGGTATCTTCTAATCCGGTACCATTGAAAGATTCTAATAAATCGTAAGTTGATGTTGAAGGTGGTGTAACTGTTTTTTTAACTCCTGAAATATTATCTATGTTTATAGTTAAACTTGATACAGGAGAGTTCCAACCGCTATCATCTGAATTTCTATTTGGAAAAAAAGAAATCTTTGAATAGTCACCATTTGCAGTAGCTGTTCCATCAGAACCTGTTGTAAAACTAAAAGTTAATGTTTCCCAACCACTTCCAGTATGTGGTTGTGTATTACCTGCTGCTGGTGAACCAGTCCCCTCAACTTTGGCAAACAATGAAAAAGCTGTCGTAGAATAAACATCTACTTTTATTGTTTTATCTGTTGTAATATCTAATAAAATATCATCAGCAAAAACTGCTGTTGCTCCTTGCCAAGGATTACCTCCTGTGGCTGTAACTAATTCTAATGTCTTTCCATTAGTTCCTCCAGTTGCCGGATCATCTTTAATGGTAGCACTTCCAAGACCTTCAAAACCAGCAACATCTGGAGAACCTTCAAAATCCTCTACAACTACTTGTTGAGAAAACCCTATTGAAGAAATCAACAAGGCAAATAATAAAATAATTTTTTTCATAATTTAATGTATTTAAGAATTTAACAATGTAATATTACGACATTAATAAAAAAAAGCGCAAAATTTTACCACTACAACACATATACAAGTTAATATTTAACAGTTTCATATAATATATTAAATTAGAAGATATAATTATTAATTACCTAACAATCAATACTTTAATTTAAAAACTAAAATTTATCACTTATACAGTATAAAATTTTGCCCTATACATTTATTAATATTGCAAGTCTTTTTTTAAAATTTCAAATTTTCGTTTTTATCCCATAAACCCCAATAAGCTCCTACGTCACCTTCTGCTCCTACCTTCCAAGATTCATCAAATGAAGAGAAATAAAACACTTCTATATCATCTTTTGCATACCATGCTTGAGTATTTATAAAATATTTCATGGTGTTTTCTGCATTAGAATGTGCGCCACCTAAACTACTACCTTGACTTGGCCAACCAGTTTCTGTAATAATCACTTTTTTACCATTTGCAGCATGTGAAGCTTGGCTAAACATTTGCTGCATATGAGCCAATGAATGCTCTATGCTACAGCCTTCCCAATAAGGATAACAATTCGCTAAAATAACATCACAAGAATTTGTGATTGCAGGTCTATGAGAAAACTCATAATAAGCATCTACGTAACCAATAGGTATATCTAAATCTTTTAGAGCATCTTTAACTCTCCAGATATAATCTATTAATTGTTGTTCTGTTAAATCTTTACGATACATCACCTCATTACCAACTGCTGCTATATCTACACAACCTTCTTTTGCAAGTTGAATTAGTCCTGCAATCTCTTCTTCATTTTTTTCCATATCATCACCAAGCCAAGCTCCTACAAGATTTTTCATACCATGTTTTTTAGCGATTCGTGGTATATTTTCATTACCTTCTATACAAGAAAAAGAACGAATCCATTTTGTATAAGGTTTTAATATTTTTACCCTTCTTTCTACCTGTTCTTCTGTAATTGTATCTCCTGGTTCTTGACCATCTTCATACATACTAAAACAAATACCATGCATACCTGCATCTAATGTTTCTCTACAAAGTTTTTTTAAGTCTTTTTCTGATGTATAATCACTAAAGTCGACACCTGTATGCTCACTTATTTGTAAGTTTTCTATTAAAAATTTACGTTCTTCTCTGTAAGACATTTCTTTTCTTTTTAAATTATAATTCTCCTCTACGTTCTACTAATTTTTCTTTTATTTCTTTGGCCCTAATTTCTGACAAGCTATATTTCCACATTACCCAAACTGCTAATGCTGCAGTAAATGATGGTACTAAAATATCTGCTATTCTTAAATTTGTCATTGTTTCTATAGATTGTTCTGTAGCATTTGGATCAAAACCAACAATACTTAAAATAACCCCTCCTAAAACCAAAGCTATAGATTGACCAATTTTAACCATTAACCAATAAACGGCTCCAAAAGTACCTTCTTTTCTAGGCATACCGTTTTCTAATTCATCTAAGTCACAAACATCAGCTGTCATAGACATCATTAATGTAAATAAACCTCCCATACCAAATGCAAATAAAGGAATAGGTAAAAATATAAGCCAAGGAACTTCACTACTTGGGTCTATACTAAACCAAGACATACCCATATTATCTAAAGCAGGATTAATAAATTCGAAAAGAGAACTAACTCCAGAGTTTAAAGTTTTTCCTAAGCCTGTTTGATTAAATTGACTATTTAATTCTTTATCAAATCCCCACCATTTAAGAAGGTATCCTATTATAGATAATATTGATGAAATTATAAAAGCTTTTCTTTTACCCCATTTATTTGCCATTCTAGAAATTATTGGTATTACTATAAAGGCAGTAATAATTGCATTTATGGTATTAAACCAAGCAGGCCAAGTACCAGCTAATTCGTAACTACCATTATACATGTAAAATACGATTATAAATACACCAAAAGCTGCTACTAATTGGAAACCATTAAAAACTAAAAAAGTAGCTCCACAAAGCTTCATAAATGGCTTATTTTTAGAAACTTGCTTAATACCATCTAATAAATCTTTCATGTTTGTTGCTAATGACTTTAAAGAAATTTCTTTTCTGTTTTCCATATTAGCAGAATCAATACCTTTACAAAATAAAGCAGGTAAAATTCCGAAAACAACACATAAAGCACCAACTATAAGTGCCATAGTTCTTACACCTTCTGTTTGTGTATTAAATGTATTTGTATCTGGTATAATTACATAAAGCCATGGAACTATCATCCATGCTATTTGCCCCATTGTATTAGAAAAAGCCATAATACGAGTACGTTCGTTATAATCAGATGTCATTTCATAACCTAAACCTACTAAAGGTGTAGCAAACATGGTATTACCAATTAAAAACAACAACTGAATAATCATAACATGCCAAATGATATATGATTGAGATGCATTATCATCTATTTGCCACATTAAAAAGAATAAAATACCACTAATAATAGCACCTATAAATATATATGGTCTTCTTCTACCCCATTTAGATGTTGTATTATCTGAAATGAAACCCATAATAGGATCTGTAATAGAATCAAAAATTCTTGGTAAACCACCTAAAAGTCCAGCCCATAAAGGATCTACACCCCAAGCAGTAAGTAAAAAGAATTGAATAAATACACCTAATGTACCAGGAAGAATATTCAATATAAAATGACCTGCTCCAAAAGCAGCTTTTTGACCCATAGGTACTTTATCTTTCGCTGGTGTTATATGTTTATTCATATTTGTATTAATTTAATTAGTTGTTTAGTAATTTAATTGTTTGAATTGACTGTGGTTTTACATGTATTTCAACATTTTGTCCTTCTAAAGTTAATGCTATGTTTTTACGCATTGTTGTTTCATTAAATAAAACAACAGCAATAGAACCATCCGTATTTTTAGCAGCAGTAATCATCAAATCTTTATCTGAATTTTCTACAGCAATAACTTTTGCTTCTGGTCTAATAAACTTACTGAAATGAGATAATGTATAATACAAAGGTGTAAAGTAAACTTCATCATTTTCTTCATCTACAATAACAGGTGCTATGCACCAATTCTTAAACCAATTTGGACCACCTTGTTTGTTTAACACCATATTCCAATCTATCCAACCATCTACATAATTGTTTAAACAACCAATAATATCTCTTGCATATCTATTAACTGGTGCATATTTTGGATGCATGTGTTTATCTTGTTCAGGTGCCCAGTCCCAACCCCAATCTGTAGCTTCTTTTTTCCAATACCACTCATCATCTTTCCATTTTGGTACTTCTGCATCTATACACGCTTCTGATTGAATTAGATATTTATTAGGCGCTTTATGATGTGCATATTGTAATTCTTTTGGGAAATAATGGAATGTACTTGCATACCAATGTATGGCAGTTCCATCAAAATATTTTGAAGTTTCTTCATTTCTAAATTGCGAGTTTACCCATTTTTTTAAATGCTCTCTGTTTTGATCATATCCTAAGATTTTTATATTTGGATAATCTACTTTTAATTTAGGGCCTAAATGATTTTGTACAAAATTGGTCATTTCATCAGGTGTATAATGCATACTCTCCCAATTATTACCATTTCCTAAAGGTTCATTTTCTACTGTAAACCCCCAAATATCTATACCTTCATTTTTATAAGCAGAAACATATTTAGAAAAGAACAACGCCCAAGTATCATAATATTCTGGTAATAGTTTACCTCCAACCCAATTGTTATTGTCTTTCATCCAAGGTGAAGCTGTCCAAGGAGATGATAAAATTTTAAACCCATCTTTAGACACTTTCATTGCATCTTTAATCATAGGAATAATATCATCTTTATCTTCTTCAATAGAAAAATGTTCTAAAGTTTTATCGCCTTCTACAGGTGCATAAGAATATTGACTAAGTGAAAAATCACAAGAATTCATATGGGTTCTAGTTAAAGAATATTTTGCACCTGATTCACCAAAATAAGCTTCGATAATTTTAGCTCTATTTGCTGTACTTAGTTTGTTTAATAAATAAGCTGTAGACTCTGTAAATGACCCTCCAAACCCTGTGATAGTTTGTCTTTCTTCAGTTGGTTTTAAAACTACTTTAGATAATAGGTCACTATTAACTTCTACAGAATAATCTTCTAATTTGGTTAATTTATTTCCGCTTTTAGAGGTTTCATAAACTTCTACAACTAACTTTTCTTCTTGAATGTCGCAGCTTAAAATCATAAATGAAATAAATGAATAAAATATGTATTTAAAAATTTTCATACTTATTTTGGATAATTCGTATTTGGCACTAATACAGTTTTTAATAGAGCTTCTTTATCTCCATTAAAAGTCTTTTTAATTGGATTACCATCTCTGGTTAATCCTTTAAAAGTTCCATTATCAACCAAATCCCAAATAGGGTATTTTGCTTCGCCTTTTAAAGTAAATAGTCCAAAATGATTTTCTGATCCATTTGGGTTACCTGCATCTTTCCATTGTTCATCAAATGCTTCAAAATAAAAACAAGAAATACCAGCTTCATTAGTCCATTCTCTCATGTGCTTGTAATACAAGCCTTGTTTATATTCATCAGTAGCTCTAGAACCATCTTTTCCATAAAAACCATCTGAGCTTGATGCCCAACCAGTTTCTCCAATATGAATAGTTTTTGTTAAATCTATGCTATGTACATAATCCACAACTTTTTGATACAATTGCTTAGCTTCATTTTTAGCACGCAACATTGCTTTATCAACCTTTTCTATATCAGATAAATTTTGTTCATTTTCTGGAACAGCCCAAAAAGCAGACATATAATGTGTATAATGATAAGGATAAGTATGCATAGAAACATAATCTACAGCTTTAATCAACTCAACTAAGTCATGAACTCTATATACTTCATCACCACCACCCCAAGAAGAGAAATCGTCTGAACTTGTAATCCATAAATCTTTAGATAGTTTTCCTTCTTTTTTAAGATTTTGTAAATGATTAACCCACTTTAATATAACATTTGGTTGTACATAATAACTTGTAGCCCATTTTACCATTGCTTCATTACCTACTGCAATTACTTTAACAATATCTGGATATTTATTAGCTAAAGCTACAGCTCTTTTTATTTCGCCTTCGTTAGCAGGGCTTTCTATATCATGATTTGGAGCTTTATCTGTCCAAGCATTTAAGCAATCTATCCAAGCACCTAACATTACATACATCTCAAAATTAGAATCTTCTTGTTTTAATTGATGAATGGCTTCTAATAGATTAGCTGCATGAGGTAATTTTGGTTGTACATTATACGTTCTTAAAATTCTTATGCCCATTGTATGCACAATCTTTAAGTCTTCTTTAAGCTGAGCTATTGACGGTTGACCATCTTCTCTACTTTTCTCTCTATAACCACCATAAGATATTGCTAAATACTTAGGGTTTCCTAAAATATCTGCTGCTGTAAGTTCTTTTTTACTCTTCAAAACGTCCTCTTCTTTTTGTTCTTTTTTAACACAGGATATCATAGAAAATAAGAAAGCTAAAATTAGAAATGTGTTTAATCTGTTTTTCATTTTATATCTTTATTTTTATGATAAAATCTGTAAACTTTAATTTACTTTAAAGCTGATTTTAATTGTAAATATTGTAATCCATAACCTAATTTAAATAGGGGTTCTATACTATTATCCCAAAAATTAGGACCATATTTTCCTTTATAATCTTCTACATATTTTGGCCAAGAATGTGGTAATTTTCCTTTAAAATTATAATCACCAAATAACACTTCTGCAACTCCATCTCCTTCAGAACCAGGCAACCAAGCAGCTATAAAAGCATCAGATTTATCAATATCATCTGTTACTACTAATGGTCTACCAGAAATTAAAACCACCACAGTTTTAACTCCTTTATCTGCATAGGTATTGATGTACTTTTTATGTTTTTCTGTTAATGTTAATTGAAGTTGATTTGATTCATGCCCTATATCACCAAAAAATTCTGCATAAGGTATTTCTCCAACAACAATTATAGCAACATCTGCATCAAAATGATTTTTGGTAGCATCTGCATCATAAACAACATTTCCTTTTGCAATTTTATTTATCCCTTCTAAAATATTTGTAGATCCTTTATAGTTTCCTTTGGTTCCTTGCCAATTTATAGACCAACCTCCTGATTGTAAGCCACTACTATTTGCATGTTCACCTACAACAACAATTTTTTTAGTTTCTTTAGCTATTGGTAATATTTTATCTTCATTTTTTAATAAAACCATAGATTCTCTTACAGCTTGTTTTGCAATGATTCTATGTTGTTCTTTACCAATTTCTTTTGTTAAAGAAGTTTTAGAAAAAGGATTATCAAATAAATTTAGTCTAAATTTTTGTCTTAAAATTCGTTTTACAGCATCATCAATTCTAGCCAAAGAAACTTCACCATTTTCTAGACCTTTATGCAAGCCTTCTTGAAATTTACTTAAATCACCATCTACAGCCATAACCATGTCAATACCTGCATTTATGATATCATTACCTCCAAAACGAGAATAAGCTTTCCAATCTGAAACAACAATACCATCAAACTTTAATTGACCTTTTAAAGTATCTGTTAAAAGGGCTTTATGAGCGTGCATAGAAATACCATTCATTGTATTAAATGAAGCCATTACTGCACCAACTTTTTCTTCTACAGCAACTCTATAGGGTTCTAAAAGTAAATTATAAACTTGGTCTTTAGTTAAAGTAGTTTCACCTCCTTCTACTCCATAATCTGTTGCTCCATCACCAATAAAATGTTTGGCTGTAGCCATAACTGTTGTGTTATCTGTCAAGTCTCCTTGATGACCTTTTACTGATGCTCTAGTTAAATTAGCTGTGATTTGTGTACTTTCTGAAAAAGCTTCATAAATTCTACCCCATTTTTCATTTAAAGGAATTGCTATACAAGGAGAAAACACCCAATTGAAACCAGTTGCTTGACTTTCTAATGCTGTAATTTTAGCAATTTCTTCTACTAAATGAGGATTATTAGCTGCTCCTAAGCCAATATTGTGAGGAAATATAGTTGCACCTTCAAAAGTATTTTGTCCATGAACAGCATCAACTCCAAATAAAAGTGGAATTCCTAATCTTGTTTTTAAAGCTTGCTTTTGTAAATCTGTAAATTTCTTTTGCCAGTCTTTAGCAGTTTTACCTGGTAAAGGACCTTGTGTATGAATTATTGAACCAATAAATTTTGAAGATATTTGTTTTTTAGCAGATTTTTCGAAATGTCTTATTTGTGACATTTGTCCAATTTTTTCTTCTAAAGTCATTAACTTTAAAAGAGAATCTACTTTTTGTTCTATTATTTCTTCTTTATTAATTTTCATTTTTTCTTTACAAGAAAGCATTATGAGTAACAACAAACCAACTACGTATTTAAAATAGTTGTTTTCCATTCTTATTTTATTATCGAAACTATTAAGTGACTTACCTTATTTGTTCTATTAAAAATTTCTGTACTTACAGTATCACTTAAAACTAAACCTCCTACTTGCTCTGTTTTAGAGTTATTGTAAACCACTTCAATATTATTTGTATCAGCTATTTTATAAATTACTGGTACTTGACAATAGGTAAAACATAAGTGATTTTTATCTACTTTTAAAGTCTTTTTCTCATTATTTACTGTGATGTATTCAAAAGTTTCTAAACTATCTAAAAACTCTGAAGTCTTTAATAGTTTAGGTTTAAAAGTGATTTTACCATTTTCTACAAAAACACCTAACTCACCTATTCTACTTAAAATATCTTCTTTAACTTGACCAGTCATTCCTGGCTGTTGAGCTCCTTTTGTAGCTGGTGTATGAGAATATGCATCTGTTGGAAAAGCTCCATATAATTCTGGAGATTTATGTACACCAATACCTGCATTAATTTCGTAATAATGATCTAATAATTTACCAATTACAACATCACTTTCACCTGAATTTATAGCTAATAAACAGTTATCTTGAACTGCTAATAACAACTTAGAAACCATATGCCAGTAAATAGATCCTAGACCTTCATAACCAAAGAAAGTTCCAGAACGACCTGTAAAAGATTTATGATCAAAAATTTCTTCAAAAATTTCTAAAATATAATCAGACTCTTCTTTAACTAAATTAGTATACGCTTCAGGTAATGAATCTAAAGCATTTTTTACACTGTTGGCATTATTAAAATTACCATTAAAATGATAATTACCATTTACATCTTTTTCTACTATTCTTTGACTTCCATTTTCTAGAAGAGTCATTAATAATTTTGATTTTTCTACCTTAGCAATATCAATATTATTCTTATCTGTAAATCTTGGTAAATTTTTATTTGGATATAAAATGTAACTATATTGATCTGGTCTAAACAATGCACTTGCTTTTAAACCATCTAATAAATCTAAGGCTTGTTGTGATGACAAATAACCAGAACTTAATGCTGCTACTTGCCCTTCTAACATTTCAGATAAATAAGAAATAGAAACCTCTTCTTTATTTTCTATAGTCATTAAGTTATAAGCGTGATACATATTATCTTTTCGCTTATTTGCTCTTATACTATGGTCTAAATAATTCTTTGTAATTGCAAAGAAATGCATTAAAGAACTTTTAGTTAATTTTTCTTTTTTAGAAGAAAAACCATTTTTATATATTTTTTCTCTGTATTCACTCGCTGGAATACCTACACCATCTAAAATTGCTTTTCTTTCTTTATCATTAACTTTTCTTGATAAAACTGAAGTATTAGCATCTAAAACTTCTAATATTTTAGTAAACATTATATTTACCTCTAAAGAAATTTCAACTTCATTATTTGATGAATTTTCCACTACCTCTTCAAAGAAATTGATAAATCTTCTTAAATAATATAAGGTAACCATAGATACTCCATTACCAACTAATGCGTTATTAGCATCATTCCATTCAGGACGTTGTGTATTTAACCAAATACCACCTTCTGGAATAAAGTTTGAAACTTTTGCTAAAACAGTTACTAAGAGTTTTTCAATTAAATTTACTTTGTAAATCTCATTTTTTTGATCTCTTAATAAAGCACCATCTACACCTATTTCATCTCTTCTTTTTTCTATAGTCTCTTGTAATCTATGATCAAAGTCAATGGTATCTTTAGAATTTTTTAAAATATCTGAATACGATTTAATTACATAAGGTACGTTTGCATAAACAAAAATATCTTCTGTAAATAATTCTGATAATTTAGATGGGTAATAATTTTCTATAAATTCTAAGAATTTTAATAAGTAAATTATCTGATGATCTCCCCAGTAACCAATATAAGACCAAGGATCATTTTCTTCTATAACTTCCCAATCGAAACCACCTTTTGTTACTCTGTATGGATTATAACCCTCAAAAGTTGTCGCATTTAAAAACTTATGAATCATACTCTCAATAAACTGAGGATATGAGTGTGCTAATGCCTCCCAATTTTGAAAAATATCTCTCCAATTACCTTCGTAATCTAAGATTTTAGAGCCATCTACTTCGCTTTTTGTATTAATAGAAAACTTGTTCCAAGGTCTGCTTGGATCTCCATGCCTTCTACTAAATTTTAATGGTAAATATTCTAAACAAAGACGTTTAAAATCTTTGTCTGAATCATTGTCTGCTAATTCTTTTATAAAACTTAAAGTAAATTCTTCTGGTAAATTAGCTAAAGATTCTTTTTTATTGTTATACAGTTCTTTATTAGCATTTGCTAAATAAGTTGTAAAATCGTCTTTTTCTATTTTGTAATTGTCATCAAAAATACCACCCCTCATAATATTGAAAAGTGTATTCGAAAAATGACGCATATTAATTAATGGATCATCAGAAAGCTGAAGACCATCTGATGCAGCTGCTAAATTGATAAGGTTGCTTGTTCCTTTATCTATACTAGCTTGAAGTTCATCTTCTAAATTATTGTTATTTTTTATTTTTTCTGATAAAGCAATAACATCAGAAACAGTTTGATTTACATTAGCCACTTGTAACCAAGATTTTTCATTATTTGCAGATAAACTAATTTCTGCATTCATAAAATAAGCTCCTTTTTCTGCTTTAACATCAAATTCTTGATTTAAAGGATAACCATTTCTAAAACAATCTAATTGAGAGGATGATAGTAAATATGTAGGATTTTCCAATCCTAAAGACCAAACCAAATTAGCTTTTAAAGCTTCACTTGGCTCTGCTTTATCTACTATTATTGCACTTAATGCATAAATACCTAAACCAACTTCTTGCTCTAATTCGCATTTTTTGTATGCATCTACTAAATTACTTCTTATACCTTGCAAGTCAGAACCTACTCCATAAGGTAAAATATTTTGTATTCCATCTAAAATAGCTATTTTAATATCTTTTGATGAATTATTTTGAAGCGTAGCTTTTCTAACAAAACCATATTCATCACTAGAATTCCATTCGTATTTAAAAGTAACTTCTAAATCTTTATTAATTTCTTCAAAAATAATTTTATTACCATAACAGTTTTTGTAAACATTTCTTGTTATCTCATAAATACCTGCTTGTCTTTCAGAAAAAGGTTCCCAAAGTTGATTTTTATCATCTTTAAAAATTCTAAAAATTGACTTGCAACCTGTAGTTTCTGCTAACTGATTAATCTTATCATCTGTATAGTAAGGAAATAAAGAAAACTCTGCATTCTTTCTTCCAGCAGTAAGACCACCATTACTAGAGATAAACATCCAATGATTAGAATCTGATACAATAGTCATAAAAAATGGACGCATTGCATGACTATTTGAAATCTTGTAAAACGTTTCGTTATTAAGTTGAACTAGTTCTCCTTTAACTTTTCTGTTTGATAAATTGTCTACGTGAGAAATAAAATTGATCATTATGTTATTTTAGATAAATGCGATAATCGCAAAAATTTAATTCAGTTTTTTTTGAATTAATAGGGTTAACAATAGTTGTATTTAAAAAGTGAATAATGATAAAAGACATCATTATTCACTAATTTTTTAATTATAAACTTTTACGTAATCTACCTCCATGGTTTGAGGAAAAACTGTGTTTATATTTGGTGCTCCTGCAAAAGAACCTCCAACAGCTAAATTTAAAATGATGTAAAATTCTCTGTCATTAAAAACCCACTCAGTACCATTAGGTAAATCTTCTGGAGTTATTTGATTGTATAATACATCATCTACATAATAATTTATATAATTTGGACCCCATTCTATTCCATATACATGAAATTGGGTATCCAATCTTGCATTTAAATCGTAACTTTTTGTAACTGCATTTCCAGCAGAATAACCAGGTCCATGAATAGAACCATGAGTTATAGTAGGTTCGTTACCTCTATTTTCCATAATATCTATTTCACCTATCTGAGGCCAAGATAATGCTCCATTATTATCATCTCCTAACATCCAAAAAGCTGGCCATAAACCTTGTCCCCAAGGTAATTTTATACGCGCTTCAAAACGACCATATTTTTGTTGAAATAACCCTTTTGTTAATAGTCTTGCAGAAGTATATCCAGAACCACTTAAAGTTTCTTTACGAGCAGTAATTACTAAATTACCATTCTCAACTTTTACATTCTCTGGCCTAGAAGTGTAGTATTGAAACTCATTATTACCCCAACCTGGAATACCTTGTGCTGTTCCATCACCGATTTCGTAAGTCCAGTTATTAGCATCTGGAGCTCCATCAATCTCAAAATTATCTTCCCAGACTAAATTATTCATATTGATAACTGTTTGTGTTTCATTTTTTGAACAACTGTAAACCACAAGTAAAACCGTTAAAAAACCGAACTTGAGGATTATTCTTTTTGTATGATTTATTAAATTCATTGATATTTAATTTGAATTATACTATTTATAGAAATAAATATTATCTAAGTGTAAGTTTGTTAAAGAAGAGAAATTAATATTTTCAAAAATTAACAAGCCAACATTTGCTCTATTTGTTAAACTATTCAAAGAAAACTCAATGGTCATCCAAGAATCCGCAACAATACTGGGTGTTTTTCTCACAAATAATTGTTGTCTTGTATCGTCTGTACCTCCATTTACACCATCAGGTCCAAAATCTACAACCGTTACTAAAAAGTCAAAGTTTGAAGGAACTTGATTTGGGATATACATATTGAAATGTAAGTTTGGATGGTTTCTTAAATCTATGGTTGGATTTGCAAACTGAATACCTACAAAATTAAAGTTTGTATAATTTAAAAAATTATCTCCATTAATAGCAAAATGTGCCGATTGCGTTGTTTGATAAGGTTGCCAATATCCATTGTAAAAATCTACTGGTACGTTTGTATAATGATCGCTAAAAATAGAAATGATATCACTAGAATCTCTAGTAGGTGTTGGTGCAAAATCAAAATTACCAAGAGAATTAACCGTTAATGAACCTTTTGCTTCTTGGTTTCCTAAAGTGGCAGTTACTACAGCTGTTCCTCCAGATAATATTTCTAAACCACCTTGCTCATTAACTGAAACTATAGAAGGATCTGAAGATGTAAATGTAAAATATTTAGGAGCAGCTGCAACTGTTACATCTTGTCCATTATCTAAATTAAAGGTCTGCGTTAAATCGGTTAAATTGATATTTACTCCAATAAAACTACTTATAGTAACATATTCTCCTTTAAGAATTGAAGGTCTTGGATGTGCAATAGTTCCTAATTTTTCGAACTTTAGTTCATCAACCCAAAAAGTAAAACCTCCTCCATTTGTACCTTGTGTGCCAGCAGAATATCTAAACATTCCTCTTTCTTGTTTTAACCTAGAAGCATCTGGTATTGGAATAATTACTTTTGTCCATGCAGTACCCACACTAACATTTGTAAGTGATGTTACATATTCGTTTAAAATAAAATCTTCTCCAAAACCAAGTTCACCAATAGTAACCCCTTGTGAAGCTTTTATCCAAAAAGTTAAGGCATCGTATTTTGTTAAATCTCTACCTGCTCCTTCAATTCTAAAAATTGCTCCTGCAAAATTTCCATTAGGATCATCTGCATTTGGCACATCAAAACGCATAGATGCAGTTCCTTCATAAGCTTCTGTTTCGTCTACAGTCCAAGCAGTGGCTTTAGAACCACCATATGGAAAATAAAAATCGCTTCCCAAACCAACTGGACTATCTGTAAAAATTTCTCCAGTTGATGAGAAAGATGTTAGAACAGCTTCGTCGCTAATTTCTCTCTCACATCCTAAAAACACTATAGAGAGTAGTAAAATTAAGATTGATTTTTGTTTTATATTTTGTATTGTCTTCATAACTATTTTCTATTATTTTCCAATATTTATATGAATGTAAGTTCTAATTTCCCATTCAGAACCATTAGGGAAACCTACTGGACTGATTATTGGTTGTGTTGCAAACGGAGTTGCTGTAGCATTTGGAGAATACCTTGGAGAGAACTCATTTAAAGATCTCCATGTACCTCTTAAACCAACTTTTGTATCAGGTAAGATAAACCAGTTTGGTTTACCTACAGATGTTGAAACATCTAATATTAATTGTAATGGAAAAGTTAAGTTAAAGTCTCTATGATAATCAAAAGGTCCCCAATCGTTTACTTTCACCATCCCTGTTATTTTCATCTTATTGTAAATCATTCTTAAATCTGCACCAAATCTATTGATAGCTCTATCACTATCTCCATTTGCTTGAGCAGTTCCATAATAAAGATTTGCAATTAAACCTAAATTAGGATTTACTTTTGAAACCATTCTTGAGTTTACTTCCCATAAGTCTTCTGCAGGAGCAGATCTATTAAAAGCGAAGAAAGAACGGTCTGCGTTAAATCCGATTGCAGCATCCTGTGTAGTTGGTAAATGACGATATACAAAACCTAAGTTAAATGCAAATGGTGCATCTTCTGCAAGGTCATTGTTAAATTCGTACATATACGTAGCTGGAGTTGGATCGAAAGTGAATAAAATTTCACCAGCAGTCATTTCTCTGTTACCTGCTCTTACAGAGAATGGATCATCTACCCAGTTTCTTAATCTTCCTGGAGCTCCAACATCATTTGGCATTGGATCTACTAATGGCTGTTGCCACATAAAGTTTGGTGCTATTTGAAATTTACCACCAAAATTATAAGCAATACCAGATAAGAAGTTACTTACGTTTCCACTACCACTGTCTTTTAATGTCCAACCTGTAAACGTTAATGTTTGGTCTGCTCCTCCATTTGCAACTAATCCTCTAATAGAGCTTTGTGCATACATGTTAAAACCTCCATTTGTAAAAGTAATTTTAGCTTTACCTCCCCAATTGTCTTTAGATTGTATTCTATCATTTACAACTTGACCAGCATCATTAATATCTTGGTAAACTCTTCCATTTAAAGGTCTACCTCCCCAAATTGCACCTACTGCAAAACCAAATTTACCAACTTCTTTTTCTAAAACAATTGTAGCTCTTTCTGTTGGTAATGCAGGAATAACACCTGATCTTGCTTGAGCAGGATCTAAAATACGATTACCATTTTCATCTATACCATTACCTGCAACAATATCTTTATGATATACTGCAGCTACATCTAAACCTGCAAGTTTAGTTTGGTATTTTAATAATACTGCTGGGTTAGCCCCCCACCACAATTGAGGTCCAAAAGCAGCTTTTAAACCAGAAAGCTCTCCTTTACCATCAACTTCTACTCCCAAAATTTCACCATTATAAATATCTAAATTAGGACCATAGTATGCTTCTGGGTATAAACCAAAGAAATCTCCTTCATATTGCCAGTGATAATGACCAGTTCTATAGAAACCTCTCATATCAAAATCTTTAGCATTCCACTCAAATTCTGCATTATAAACTCGTAATCTATTATTATCAACTAAAGTTACAGGCCCATTTGGTGAGTTTACTTGAATTGGTCTACCAACATTTTCATAAAAAATATCATCTATTGGATTAGCTGCAACATTTCCTAAAATATTAAAATTTATCTCAGCTCTTATGTTTTCTGAAGGCTTACCTTCTACTCCAACAAAATAAGATTGCATATGATCAAACCCTTGTCTGTCTGGAAAACCTTGACCTGTTCCATCTGATACTTCAGGAGTTGTAATTAAAGAACCACCTGTATTAAATGTAGTAAACTGAGCTTGTAAATTACTTATTCTTAATTTTTGATTTCCACCAACTGCAGCTTTATCTCCTCTGGCTCTTAAAACAGCATCCATCAAATTAATATTCTTAAAATGATTTTGAAAATCTGTATAACTACTTTTAAAAGGATTAAATTTATGTGCTTCTTTTAGTGCATAGTAAGATGCTCTTGGATACAAAGTATATAAACCCCTAACATCTGTTGGCCCTTTAGCTGCAATACCAAACCATTCTTCATTCATGTTTTTATCATCAGGTTTTGCCTGATCTAAGCTATAACCATTACTAGGCCAGTTTGCTTTAGTATCATGAACATCTGCATTTTTTCTTTCATCAAAACCTGACTTAAACCACCCATCACTAGATTGAAAAGTAAAACCTCCTAAAGAGTTTTGTGCTTTACCAAGACTATAGGCATTTTCGTAAATTTCTTTCCAATTGCTAACCATATAATGCGCTTGCATTAATTGGTCTTCTTTATTATCTCTAGCATTAAATGCATCTGAACCAAATTCTGTAAATAAAATTGGCTTACCAAATTCATTTTTTACTCTATCAAAAGCATCAACAAAAGATTCTCCACGATACATATTTGTACCATAAATGTCTATGTCTTTACATTCTTCTGCAACTATATCTAAATACAATAAATCTCCATTACAAAGACCAACAGGCTGAGAAAGTCCTAACTTTTTCATTGCTAATGTAGCATCATTAAAAAGCTTATACATTGCTCTTGCTTCTGCTCTTTTTGCTTTATCTTGATCATTGATAATTATTCCCTCATCTGTTTCAGCTCCTTCCCAAGTTAAGTGATAGTTGTTTTCGTTACCTAACATAAATAAAAGTAAACCTGGAGTATCTTTATAAAGGTTAGCCATTTTAACAGTTTCATCTATTAAATGTTTTCTAACCTTTGGGTCTGCATATTTTGTTTTTGGATTCCAAACACCATCTATTGTTAAACCATATGCACCAAATTGATGGTTGATCATTGTATAAATACCAAACTTTTCATAGATATAAGTTATCCATTTTGGAGGCATACCTATATAAGTTCTAATTGCATTTACTCCCATGTTCTGCCATAAAGCCATTTCTTCATCTAAACCAGCTTTAATGATATCGTCAGATTTTTCCCAAAATTTAGCATCTAACACGTTGTAACCAATAGGTACATAATCCCAGTTGATACCATTTACCAAAAAGTCTTTTCCATCAACAGTTAATTTCATTCCATTTGCGTCTGAAACAACAACTACATTGTTAGGTTTTGACTGTGCAAAGAAATTAAGCGTTAACAAGAAAAATAATAATCTTATTAAATTGTTTTTCATAATTTGATTTTAAATTTTCGATTGATCCTTGTAGAGATTGGATATAATCAATTAAACTATTTGAATTTTTAAAATATCTATAAATTTAACAGTGTTTTATTGCGAATTTAACAATAGGTACCTCAACAAAAAGTATACAAGAAAAATTTAACTTATTAGTATTAATTTTTCTTTGTAAACAAAGAATTATGAAGAATTATTTATAATAAAATATACAAGTATTTTATAGGTATTGTTCTGTTATGTGTAGGGTTGCATTTTATAAATATAGGGTTAGTAAATTACTAACCCTATAATATATCAATTTAAATTTTTATTCTATCTCAATGATAAACCACCAATCAAAGGTAGCATCTGCATCTGTAGTCTTTAAAAGTAGCTCATTAGGAACTGATCTGTCAAATATTTCATATTGATGATTACCTCCTGTATAATATCCAATAAAACCTATACCAGATAAGTTAATTGTCTCTACTCCACCTGGAGCTGTTAACTGAAAAGTTTCAGAATAGTCTGCATATGCATAATTTTCAATGTCTGCTCCATTTACAGAACCTGCAGTATTTGGACCAAGGTCATTTACAATAAATGGATCTCTACCAAAAATATCTCCATTAGTGGTGTGAGTATAAGTACCATCAGAACTAAAAATAAAACGATCATCATACATACCTACTCCAGCTTTTTCATCTACACCTGCACCATACCACTCAACAGGAGTAGTACCACCAACAGGACCTAAACCAAAATGACCAGGTTTTGAAGATTTAATTCTCCAAGTTCTTGAAGTCGTTGCTGTTGGATTAGCAGGATCAAAACCATATAATTTAGCAGTTAAATCGTTTGGTGGTGAATATGTTGCTAAAACATCTACCTGAATTGTTTTACTAGAAGTAACACCAGCTGTACCTGAAGCTACAGCAGTAATTGTATAAGTATTTAAACCTAGTTTACTGAAAATAATACTTTGTTCTCCAGAAAGCGTTACATACTCTACTCCTTCATAAACAAATTTATATGAAACAGCATTATCTGCAGTTACAGTAAATTTAACTTCACCACTTCCATCTCCATTTGGGTTATTTGCATCAGCTCCTACTAATTCAGCAATTATCTGAATATTAGAAGGAGTGATAATGTCTCCAAAAGAATAATCATCTTCTTGACAACCATAGAACATGATTGTCATAGAAAATAATAATGTGTATATTTTATTGATATGATTTTTCATTTTTTAAAATATTAAAATTGTGTTATATCGTCTATGTATATAGTATAATCATTAGAACCATCACCTTGAGTACCATTATCCATAATTAATACAAGATTATTAAAATCTACTGATGTGCTTATTCCTGAAAAACTAAACGTTAATTCTTCCCATCCATTAGCAACAGTAGTTGTTGCAGTTACTTCTGCAGACGCTACTGTATTTGGCCAAGGAGTTGCATCTTCAAATTTCAAAAGTAAATTTAAACCTGCTCTAGGAGACCAAACTTTTACTTTTACTCCAGTTCCTCCAATAAAACTAAATGGTGAGTTTACTGTAATTTTAGAACCAGCCCAAGGTTGACCTGCATTTTTAACCATTTTAGCTACTCTTTCAGAAGTATTAGTTCCTGCTGCATCTGGATTATCTATAATTTTTATATCACCACCATCAAAACTTGACAATCCGACATTTGGCTCTAAATTAAGCTCTGGAGAGGTAGTAATATCATCTACATAAATTGTGTAATCTGCAGTTCCATCACCTTGTGTTCCATTATCCATAATTAAAACAAGGTTGTTAAAATCTATAGCACCACTTATTCCCGTAAAATCAAATATTAATTCCTCCCATTGATTTGCAACTGTTGTTGTTGCAGTTATTTCTGCAGAAGCAGTAGTATTTGGCCAAGGAGTTGCATCTTCAAATTTTAGAAGAAGATTTAACCCTGTTCTTGGAGACCAAACTTTTGCTTTTACTATTGGGTTGGAAAAATCAAAATTATCATTTAAGGTAATTTTTGAACCTGCCCAAGGTTGACCTGCATTTTTAACCATTTCAAATACTCTAGAAGAAGTATTTATACCTGAAGCATCTGGATTAGCTATTGCTTTTATAGCTCCACCATCAAAAGAGCTTAATGTAAAATTATCTTCGAAAGTAATAGGTGTTACCCCATTAAAAGGTAAAGAAGGTGATTTATAAAAATAAATATTATCTATAAATACGGTACCTGAGCCTACAAATTTAAATTGTTTTAAAGTATTTACTGGTAAACCCTGACTTGTAAAATCCGTCATTGGAATATCAAAACTATTCCATTCATTCGCTACCAATTGTTTCGTTACAAATCTTTCATCTGCTGGCTGGACACCATTAGGTAAAGGATAAATATCTATACTTGTAGCATCAGCAGTCCATATATCAATATGAAGCATTTCCATTGAAGAAGCATCTACTTCTGAACCAATATCTATTCCTTGATAATTTAAGTTACTATACTGTATAATAGCATCTCCATTTAAATCAAATGCAGTGTATTGAGTTGATTGCCCCCAATTTGGATAAAGATCTGTACCAGCTACATTTGTATAAGTGTCTGAGAATATAGAAATAACATCTGCTGCACTTCTAGTTGGTGGTGGTGTTGCTGAAGCTATTGGTGCTAAAATTTCTGTCACTTCAAAATCCATAGTATATTCTGTAGTAGCTATAGCTGCACCTTTTGCAACAACTTTTACAGAATATGTACCTGGTGTTGAATATTGATAAGATAGTTGATCTCCAATATTTGCAGTTGCTACAGGCTGTGTAACACCAGTTTCACCTGAATGAAACTCATAGGTTGCAGCAAAATCTGCTGTAGCTGTTACATTTACTTGTTTAGAAATTGCAGCATCATTCTCTATTGTAACCGTTAAATTTTCTGGAGCCTTAAATGAAACAACTAAGGGTTGTGTTGCTTCTACTTTATCTCCTTTTAAATTTATAGCTACAATTTTAACATTATAACTACCCTCAGCATAAGTATGTGTTACATTTTCTCCTAAACCTAATTTAGCAGGCTCTGTAGTAGAGTCTCCAAAATAAACCTCGAAGCTTAATGCACCATCAGCTGTTGGTGTAATAGTTACATTACCAGTATTGTCTTGAGTTAAATCATAAGCAGCAGAGACATTGCTTGGTGGAGCAATACTATCTGTAAATGATAAATCTCTTAATTCTTCATCACATGCCATTAAAATGAACAGTGCAAAGAAATATTTATAAAATTTATTTATGTTTTTCATATTTACTTATTTTAATAATTTGGATTTTGAGCCCAACGATTTCCTGCTAAAGAAATTTCGATTTCTGGTATAGGAAATAATTCATGTTTACCAGCTTGAAAGCCGTTTATTTCTTGAGCAGCTCTTCCAGTTCTAACTAAGTCGAAAAAACGATGACCTTCTCCTACTAGCTCTACTCTTCTTTCATCAAGAATATTATTATAAAGAGTTGTACCTGTAGCTGAAATGTTATTACTAGAGTTACCAAATGCTCTTTCTCTTACTCTGTTTAAATAAGCTTGAGCTTTAGTGTCATTTGGTGAAGAACTTCTATTAAAAGCTTCTGCTGCCATTAATAACACATCTGCAAAACGAATTGCTCTGTAATTATTAGGATTTGTTAAATTTCTATCTCCTTGTGCGTTAGAACTTCTTGTTCTTGGAATATATTTTCTATTAAAATAACCTGTGTGTTCATAACCAGTTCCATAAGTAGCACCTGTTGCTGTAGCCCAAGCATCAATATCTAATATTGCAACATCTTTTCTTAAATCTCCAGCCTGAAAAGCATCTACTACTTCTTGAACAGGAACGTTAAAACTAAATCCAGAAGAATAATCTGGCCCAGTGTAAGCTCTAACTCCGTTAAAACCAACTGCTACATTACCTTCACTACATTGTAAGCATCCAAAACCAGCACCTTGACCTTCAAAATATTGAACTTCAAATACAGATTCTATATTGTTTTCTCCTGCTTCTTCAAAAATTGATTTGTAGTCAGAAACTAAATCATAAGGACCATTTTGAATTAAATTTTCTAAAACAGTTGCAGCTTCATCAAATTTATCTTGATATAAATAAGCTTTACCTAATAATGCTTGTGCAGCTCCCTTAGTTACTCTACCAGGAGTTGTTCTAGTGTAAGGTAAAATACTTGCAGCATAAGTTAAATCTGCTTCAATCTGAGCATAAACGTCTGCTTTAGGAGTTCTATCTATATTAAACTGTTCTCCAAACTGTATTCTTTTGTCAACAGCTAATGGAACATCACCAAACCATTTTACTAATTCAAAGTAGTAATAAGCTCTTAAAAAAGTAGCTTCTGCTAAAATTACATCTTTACCTGTAAAGTCTGTTTTATCTTTAAATTCTAAAATGTAGTTAGCTCTATTTACACCTGCATACATCCAACTCCAAATATCTCTTAATTGAGCATTTAAAGGAGTATGAGTCATATCATCTATTTCTTGAATACCTAATACATCTGTTGCACTCTCACCACCTGCTAATGTATTGTCTGATGCTATTTCACCAAGCATTACATTTAAGTATGTAGATTGTAATAAATCGTAGGCACCTATTAAAGCATCTTCATAGTCTTTTTGAGTATTGAAGAAATCTTCTGAGTTATCTGATGTAGGGCTAACCTCTACAAAATCATCACTACATGAGTAAATTAATCCGACAAAAAGGACTAAACTCATTATTGTTTTTATGTTTATTTTTTTCATCATCATTAATTTTAAAAGTTAACATTCATTCCAAAGAAAAATGTTCTTGGATTTGGATAAAAACCTTGATCAATTCCTCCACCAATTGGTGAACCATTAGAAGTTGTTGGATCAAAACCTCTATATTTTGTTAGTGTAAATAAATTTGACGCTCTAACATAGAATCTTAATTTATCGAACTGTAATTTTTCTAAAACAGAATCGCTAAAGCTATATCCTAATTGTAAACTTTGTAATCTTAAGAAAGAACCATCTTCTACATAAAAATCTGAAAATAATGTATTACTAGTTGCACCAGTAGTTACTCTTGGGAAAGAGTTACTTGTGCCTGGACCAGTCCATCTATCTAAATAATAAGTTGGTCTGTTAGTTAATGGTAAGTTTCTTTCATAATTTCTTACAATTTCATTTCCTAATGAAGCAAAAGCATAAGCATTAAAATCAAAGTTTTTATAATTAAATGATAAGTTTAAACCCATTGTTAAATCTGCAATTGGATCTCCAATATAAGTTCTATCATCTGGTGTAATAACACCATCTCCATTTACATCAACAAATCTTAAATCTCCAGGTGCAGCATTTGTTTGTGTTGCGTGAGCATTAACATCTGCTTGAGTTTGGAAAAGTCCGTTTGTTTTGTAACCATAAAAATAACCTATTGGGAAACCAGCTTCCATTCTAGATGGTGGTTCTTGACCAACACCAAAAGATCCTCCTTCTATAATTCCTGTTTGGTTACCAACAAAAGTTACTTCGTTATCTAATGTTGTAAAATTATAATTTATATTAAAGTTAAAATCTTCATTTACGACTTCTTTATATCCTATTGAGAATTCAAAACCTTTATTTACAACAGAACCTGCATTAATAAAAGGAACAGAAGAACCTGGTGCAGAAACACCTATAATACCTGATGTTTGTGCAGCTACTAATAAATCATCTGTTGTCTTTCTAAAATAATCTGCAGTAATGTTTACTTTATTAAAAAGCTCAACATCAAAACCAATATCTAATGGTTTTTGCTGCTCCCATCTAACCTCTGGGTTAGCAATAGGCCCTATAGCTAAACCTTGTGCTAATTGATTATTAAATACATATTCAGCTTCTCCATTTAGTACAGATACAAATCTGAAACCACCAATTCTATCATTACCAATGATACCATAACTAGCTCTTAATTTTAAAAAGCTAATTAATTTTGAATCTTTTAAGAAGTCTTCTTCTGAAGCCACCCAACCCACAGATGCAGTTGGAAAATAACCAAACTTATTTTTTGGTCCAAAGTTAGAAGAACCATCACGTCTAATTACTGCAGAGAATAAATATTTACCATCATAAGCATATTGAAGTCTTGCAAAATATGAAAGTAATCTACTATCAAAGCTTAAATTAGAACCATTATTATTATTTCTAAATATCTCTAAACCATTTCCGTTTAAAACAGGAGCTCCTAAAACAACATCATTTAAATTAGTTCCTGTTGCATTACTTGTTAAAATAGTTTCAAATCTTCCTGTAGTTTTAAATACAGATGTACCAATCATTGCTTTAACATCATGTACATCTTTATATACTCTTT
>Ga0233398_1000352_pt1 | contig 25790 bp, 22 predicted proteins | sample 38DmetaG_FD_182697 | JGI IMG/M metagenome (GOLD analysis project Ga0233398, IMG submission 182697) | Seawater microbial communities from Monterey Bay, California, United States - 38D | ecosystem: Environmental > Aquatic > Marine > Coastal | place: USA: California | collected 2016-10-02
CAATGCGGCGCAGCAGGTCATATTCGTCTTCGAACCGAAGCACGTCCTGACCGGTGATCAACAGGTCCGCGATGGACACCTCGACCCCATCCGCGGGCTCGGTGACGTAGCACCACTCCTCGGAATGCTCGGGCTTGATACGCTGCAGCTTGATGACCGTGGGGCCGGTTCCGCTGCGGCGGAAGAGGGGCAGCATGTCCATCGGCGAGATCGTGATCTTGCCAGAGACCTTCTCGTCGCCGCAGATCGCGAGAGAAACCCCTGTGACGATGTCCAGTTTGCCTTCGGTGGCCCAGCCGCCAATGTCGGCGATGGTGCAGCCCCATCGGGATGCGGTTTCGTGCAGGGTGAAGAATGCTCTTTGAGGTAGTGCCATGTGGGCTCCAGTTCTGATGTCGAGGTAAGACAGCGGGCGGCCTGGCAAGTTGCTGACGCCGCCCAAGTGGCAGCGAGGCAGAAACTCCGGGGTGCAGGCCGCATGAAGCTGCACCCCCGCACTCACGCTCATGCGGCGACTGCCAAATTCTCCAATCGATCGGCATCCTTAGGACGAATCGTCCTCTCTCGGGTTATAACCCAGGCACTACGTCAAGAACTGTCGGGGATACGCGCCATGTCGTTCCAAAAGGCACAAGACCTGTTGAAGCTCGCAGGCATGTCCGCCAGCCGGCACGGAGGGATCACTGTAAAGGAGGTCGCAGAGGCATTCAGCGTGAATGAACGGACCGCCCAGCGCATGATTGCTGCCCTGAAAGATGTCTTTCCAAGTATCTCCCATCAGACGGACAACGAGCGCCGCCGACGGTGGAAGCTGCGCGACACCAGCATGCTCGGCATGCAGGGGCTTTACCGCCGCGAACTCGTCGCACTCGAGGCCAGTATCACGCGGGCTGAGCGGGAGGGTGCGGATATGGAGGTGGAGGCGCTACGGTCGCTGCGAGACCGCTTGGTGGCAACATTGCCGTCAGCGCAGGCCCGAAGCATGGAGGTGGATGCTGAGGCGATCCTCGAGGCAAAAGGCTATGCCTGCCGCCCTGGCCCAAAGGTCAAAATCTCTCCGGCTGTGCTAAACATCGTCTCGGCTGCCCTGAGAGGGCCGTTCCGGCTCATCATCCGATACCAGGGTGCGCAGGATGCCAAACCGCGCAAGCGTTTGATCGAGCCCTATGGGATCCTGCTCGGCACGCGGCATTACTTGATTGCCCGTGATACCGCCAAAGATGCCAACCTGCGGCGCTTCCGCTTGGATCGCATCGAAAAGGCCGAGATCACCAATGACTGGTTCGAAAAGGACAGGGACTTCGATCTTGAGGCCTATGCCGCCCGATCGTTCGGGTCGTTTCACTCAGACGACGAGTTCAGCCGGGTCGTGTGGCGGTTCAGCCCAGCGGCCGCGGCTACGGCCCGGGAGTTTGAATTCCATCCCAAGCAAGACATGATCGACTTGGAGGATGGCGGGTTGCTGGTCAGCTTCGAGGCCAGCGGGCTGGTGGAGATGGCCTGGCATTTGGCCAAATGGGGGAGGGAGGTTGAGGTGCTTGAGCCTCGGGAGCTGCGTGAGACGGTAGCAGGATACCGGAATGCTTCCGTTCACGTATTGCCATGATGCAGGGTCTACCACGGTCCGCGAAGGAGCTTCTATACTCGATGATGAGGGCGGAAAGCGGTCTTTCGCTGCAATCGACTCGAATGTCGGCGGTGCGGACATTGCGGACCTGCTCGTTAGCAGCGAATGCACGTGCAGAAAGTCCAAATCGAAGTTCGCATCTGCAGCACCGAGAGTTCGGCAGCATCGCAGATTTCCCCATTCCGGTAATTCAGGAACAATGCGAAACATCAGCCACAAGCGCCATTGCCGCGCGAGCGGCTTCGTCCTTGAGCCTGATCCGGTCTCTGATCAAGGCAAGGGAGTGTTGCGCTGAGCGTGGCGGTCGTTCAGAAATCTGAAAATGCTGATCAATAGCATCACTGTTGGATCAGAAGATATGCGCAAGTGTCCACGTCAAACCCGACAATCCGATATCCCGCCTTAAAAGCTGTGGTCAACTCTTCGCGCACGCGCAGGCGTTCGGATATGGCTTTGTCCATGTCATGTGACAGCAAGCCTGCGAAATCAGCGGGGATTGTGATCTTCAGACTGCCTTCGGGCACATGAGGCTGCGCCACCGAAGGGTCAAGCCGCTGCACGACTTCAGGTGCGTTCAGATGCCATTCAGCAACGAGGCGGTCGGAGGGGACACCGGCATTGATGCCCTCCATCTCGCCATAATAATCTTCGTGGTAGATTCCCGCGGTCGCGCCAAGCCTTGCTATGTTGAGGCTTGCGTTGATGCGGCGCAGTGGATCATAGGTCCAGCGCACCACGTTTATGCCGCGCTGAAGGCACCAGTCGCGCTGATACCATTTCAGCTTTGCCCCCAACCCCATGCCTCGGCTGTCGGGATGCACGGCCAGCCTGTGCGAGTGTTGTGCGTCGGGTTGGCTTGTTGGGAAGCCAAACAGAAAACCCAGCATGCGCCCGTCTTTGAATGCGCCAGCAACAAGCCCCCCTTCATGCTGGATCGCCAGCATGATGTCTGAATTGTCGGACGGGTCATCCTCGCCCCAAACCTCTTTCTGAAAGCGCTCGGACCGTTTGAGTTCTGTGACCGAGTTCAGCTCGCGTATTGTGATGCCTGACTGTTCCACCTTCATGCGCCGATCTCCTCGACATGATCGGATACGGTTTTCAGAAACCCTTGGTCGAGCGTGACGCCGATGCCGGGGCCGTTCGTGGGCACGGGCATTTCGCCGTTCGTGGCTTCGAGCGGTTCATTGATGATGTCGCGCTTGAAGTAGCGGCTGGCGCTGGAGGTGTCGCCGGGTTTGGTGAAGTTCGCGAGCGTCGCCAGATGGATGTTGTGCGCCCGCCCGATGCCGCTTTCCAGCATCCCGCCGCACCAGACCGGCGCATCAAAGGCGGCACAGGTGTCATGGATGGCACGGGCCGAGGCAAACCCGCCCACGCGTCCGACCTTGATGTTGATGACCCGCGCCGCACCGAGTTCGAGCGCGATGCGGGCGTCCTTGGCGCTGCGGATGCTCTCGTCAAGGCAGATCGCGGTCTTCAGCGCCGCCTGCACCTTCGCGTGGTCGTGGATGTCGTCATAGGCCAGCGGCTGCTCGATATAGTCGAGGCGGAAGTCGTCGAGCGCCTGCAACACCGGCAAGTCGGCCATCCCGTAGTCGGTATTGGCGTCCACGGTCAGCTTGATGTCGGGGTGGCGCGCCCGCACCGCTTCGACGATCTTGACGTCATGGCCCTGCGCGATCTTGAGCTTGGTGCGCTTGTAGCCATTCGCGACCGCCTCATCGACGCGTTCCAGCGTCTTCTCGACCGGCGCGATGCCAAGGCTGACGCCCACATCGACGCTGTCGCCGACGCCGCCAAGCGCGGCCTTCAGCGGGATGTTCAGGCTTTTGGCCCAGAGATCCCAGAATGCCATCTCGACCACCGCCTTGGCCATTCGGTTGCCGCGCCACGGGGCGAGGATCGGCTGAAGCTCATAAGGCGAGGCAAAGCGTTTGCCGACGATCTGCGGCAGCAGCACGTCGCGCAGGAAGGGCATCGCGCCGGGGATGGTTTCCTCAAGATAGTCCGGGGCCGGGTCCATCACCGCTTCGCCGATGCCCTCCAGCCCTTCGCCCTTCAGCACCAAAAGCGGAAAGGTCTTGGCCGTCATCGTGCCAGTCGAGATCACGAAGGGCGTCAGAAGTGGCAGGCTGACGATGCGAAGCTCGGCGGATTCGATCAGGATGCCTTGGTGCATCGCCCCGGCGGGCGGCGTTTCGGGTTTTTCCAGCATTTCGACAACTTCCTAGATTTTGGTGGATCACATGACCTTGGCGATGAACCGCTCGAACACCTCGGTCCTGGGGTTGGTGAACATCTCTTCGGGCGGGCCCTGTTCGGCGATGCGGCCTTCGTGCAGGAAGACGACTTCGGAGGAGACCTCGCGGGCAAAACCCATCTCGTGTGTCACGACGATCATCGTCCGACCTTCGGCGGCAAGATCCTGCATCACCTTCAGAACCTCGCCCACCAGTTCCGGGTCAAGCGCCGATGTTGGCTCGTCAAACAGGATTGCGTCGGGCTCCATCGCCAGTGCCCGGGCGATGGCCACACGCTGCTGCTGGCCGCCGGAAAGCTGCGATGGATACATGCCCATGCGCTCTTCCAGCCCGACACGCTTCAAAAGCGCCTCGGCCTTGTCGCGGGCTTCTGCCTTCGGTTGACGTTTGACCTGGACAGGGCCCTCCATCACGTTTTCCAGCACGGTGCGGTGGGTCCAGAGGTTGAACTGCTGGAAGACCATGCCAAGCCGGGCGCGGATTTCCTCGATATGGCGCACGTTCTGGGGCTTGCCATTCCGCACCAGGATTTCGTTGCCATGGACGGTCACCTTGCCCGATGTCGGTGTTTCAAGGAAGTTGAGACAGCGCAGGAAGGTCGACTTGCCGGACCCCGACGAGCCCAGGATCGAGATCACGTCGTGTTTCCGCGCTTCAAGCGAGATGCCCTTCAGGACTTCGACACTGCCGAACGACTTGTGGATGCCTTCGGCCTTCAAGATGATTTCCGTCTGGCTCATGCCTGGGGTTCCTTTGCGGGCTGTGCAGCGACGCGCGGTTTGTGATGGGCTTCGATGTGCCGGCTAAGGCGGCGTTCGGCCTGCCGCCAGATCAGGACGAAGATCGCGGTAATGCAGAGATAGATCAGGGCAGCCCACAGGTAGGTCGAGAAATCGAAGGTGCGCGAAAAGATCTGGCGTGTTCGGCCCATGATGTCGAAAACGGTGACGACGCTTGCCAGCGCGCTGGCTTTCATCAACAGGATCACCTCGTTGCCGAGCGCAGGCCACGCGATACGATAGGCGTGCGGGAAGACAACGCGGCGGAGCGTCTTGAAACGAGTCATGCCGATGGCTTTGGCGGCCTCGATTTCACCTTGTGGCACACCCATGATGCCGCCGCGCAGGATCTCGGTCTGATAGGCGGTGGAGTTGAGCGCAAAAGCCAGCAGCGCACAGTTGAACGGGTCGCGGAAGAAGGTCCACAGCCCCCAGTCCTGCAAGATGGGTCGAAACTGGCCCGAGCCGTAGAATATCAGAAACAGCTGCGCGAGGATCGGCGTGCCGCGCATGAACGAGATGTAAAGCCTGAGTGGGGCCTGAGCCAGTGGCGCGGCATGGGTGCGGATCAGTGCGAAGCCTGGTGATACGAGCGCGGCAATAAGCGCGCCGAGGAAGGTCAGCTTGATCGTCATCAGCGTGCCGTCGAGCAACCGGGGCCAGTATTGGGCGATGATCTCGATCGGGTTCATCACACGGCCCTCCGGATGCCGCGATTGGCGCGACGTTCCATCCAATACAGCACCAGCTCGGACAAGACGCACATGACCCAGTAGATCAGGCAGGCCAGCAGATAGAACGTGAAAGGTTGCTTGGTGACGCCGACGGCGACCTTGGTCATGCGCATCAGGTCATCAAGCGCGATAACTGAAACAAGAGCAGTGTCCTTCAGCATGTTGATCCAGAGGTTGCCCAACCCCGGCAGCGCGAACCGCCAAAGCTGCGGCAACTGGATACGGCGGAAAATCTGGCCCTGGGTCATGCCGATGGCGCGCCCGGCCTCGGTCTGGCCCTTGTCGAGCGACTGGAACGCGCCGCGCAGCACTTCGCCCGCGAATGCGCCGAACACCATGCCAAGCGCAATGACACCGGCGGCGAAGGGGCTGAAATCCGTCGCCCCGCGTTCGGGGTTCCACCAGCGCAGCGCCATGTTCAAAAGCAACCCCACGCCGTTGTAGACAACGAAGAGCGTCAGGATCTCGGGCAGGCCGCGCATGATGGTGGTGTAGCCGAAACCCAGGAACCGCAGGGGGCCAAGGCGAGACATCGACGCGAACGCCGCCAGAAATCCAAGTAACAGGCCCACGGGAAGCGTGACGATCGCGAGTTGCACCGTGATCGCCAACCCCCGCAGGATTTCGTCCCCCCAGCCGGTATCGCCATATGAGAAGAGTTCAAACATCGGTCAGTCTTTCGGTCGGGGGAACGTATCGCGTCATTGCATCGTGTAGACGTCGATATCGAAATACTTGTCGTTGATGGCCTGGTAGGTGCCATCCGCGCGGATTTCCATCAGTGCAGCGTTCAGTTTTTCGCGCAGTTCGTCGTCTTCCTGACGCACCGCGATGCCGACGCCGTCGCCGACAAATGCCGGGTCGGTGATCGGGTCACCCGCAAGTTCACAACAAGCACCATCATCGGACTTGGTCGTCCAATCGAGCATCGGAAGCATGTCGCCCACCTGCATGTCGATCCGGCCACTGGCCATGTCGAGGTTCACCTCGTCCTGGGTCGGGTAAAGGCGAATGTCGGCGTCTGGATAGGTGGCTTCAATGAAATCGGCCTGAGTGGTGCCGGATTGGGCACCGATGACCTTGCCGCTCAGCGCCTCGTTGCTGAATTCGGTGATGTCCGACCCGACGGGCACAACGTGGGTCATGGCCGCGAGGTAATAGGGATCGGTGAAGTCCACCTGTTTCTGGCGCTCTTCGGTGATGAACATCGACGCGATGATGAAGTCGTATTTGTTCGCCAGAAGGCCGGGAATGATCCCGTCCCAGTCCTGCGCGACAACCTCGCATTCCACTTCCATACGCTTGCACAGCTCAAGCCCGATTTCCACGTCGAAACCGGCGATTTTTCCGTCCGCTTCGATATAGTTGAACGGGGGGTAGGCGCCCTCTGTCCCGAGCCGCAGCGACTGCGCCCACGCCGAAGTCGCCATCGAGGCGGCAATGGCGGTCGTCGCCAGCACCGCGGCCAGTTTGTTCTTGAGTTTCATCTAGTTTCCTCCTCTTGGTTCTTGATTGTAGTTATTTCGCCACTTGCGCGACAGGGTCGCCCACATGGCCGGTAAAGCGCCCATAAAGCTCGGCGAATCTGCTCAGTCGATCTTCGACGTCACTTCCAAGCTCCATGAACACGCTGTTGATCAGCAGATTGCAGAGGCTCGCCATCTGCGCCGTGGAATCCCAGAACTGGTTGAACTGGGTCGGCACAGCGAAAACTTCGTCCGCGACGTCATGGCCCCAATCGCAGAATGGATCGGTGACAAGGGTCACGGGAATACCGGTTGCCTGCGCTTCCTGGGCCAGAACCTTGGCGAGCCGGGAATACCGGCGCGCTTCGAAAATCAAGAGGCAAGAGTCCTTGCCAGAGGCCAGAACCTCGGCAAAATTACCGCCCGCCAGGTCGACCAGTGACACCCCGTCGCGCACATATTGCATCTGGTTCGCGAAGTACTGGGCAATACCTCGTTCTGTCTGAAAGCCTGCCACATGGATGTTATTCGCGCTGGCAAGCCGTTTGACCACCCGAGGCCATTCGGGCATGCGGGCGCATTCATAGACGCTCACCACTGCCGCGATTTCCAACTCCATCCCACGTGTCAGATGCGCGTCACCCGCCGCGGCGCTTTTCTGTAATTCCTTCAGCCGGTCGCTCATGAGCCAGGGATAGTCCGCGATATCACCCTTCAGGTGATCCTTGAGGTTCTTGAAGCTTGTATACCCGATGGAGCGGCAGAACCGCCCGACTGTCGCCTCGCTGACCCCGACCTTTTTCGCGATGCTTGCGGCTGTTTCGAATGGCAAATCCGCCAAGGCGCCGCTCATGTAGCTGGCAATCGCCTTATCCGCTTTCGTCCCCTCCTTCAGGGCATTGGACAGGCGGGTCTTTATTGGAAGTGACAAAGGCGGGCCTTTCGGAATCAAGTGGATAAGTAGCATAAGTAATGAAAGATATATTTCATATAGTCAACAATTTTATAGTTCTGTCATTTTGATTTTGTTATTCTGGCTTTCGCAAACAAGCAGATCATGTCGCCCATTTTAAAATCCGTGCCTGGCGCGAAACCACCGTTCTTGCGAGGCGCAAGGAACGGCCGGTCTGTTCCCTCCATTCCAAAGTCTCGACAATGCCCAATGACCGGTACAGGCGATCGTCAAATCGTGTTAACAGTGCAGCATTCGGTGCTTTGGGGTCGATCAGAACTACCGCTGCGGCGCGAACTCAGGCCCGGTCCGGTTGGCGAACGGCAAGCGCCGCCCGCCATCGTGGTTCAAATGTCGGTTTGCCCGGCGATGCTCAGCGCATCTTCATGTTCGACGGCAAGGTATCTGACAGGGCTGTCAAAACTAGTGTGTCCGAGCAGCAGTTGAACAGCTCTGAGATCTCCGGTCTTGCGGCAGATCTCCGCCGCCTTGGTCCGGCGTTGCGAATGTGTGCCGTATCCGCTGGGTTTCAGGCCGATAGCGGCCACCCAATCCCGTACAAGCCGGCCATTTTGGCGCATTGAGATATGTGGGCGGTCATGAAACCGGCTGGGAAACATGATACGGCAGCCGAGCATTTCAGGCGACATGATCCACGTGGCAATGGTATCCCGCGTGTTTTCAGAGAGTTCGAACTGAACGGGCCGCTGTGTTTCACTCCGAAACACGGAGACCCTTTTGCGAATGCAATAGTCCCTCACCAGGTCATTGACGGCCAGTTTCACCAGATCGCATTCGTGAATCTTACTATCAATCGCCACGTTGAACAGAGCAAGATCGCGCAGGTTGCGTGCCAGTTCGAGCCGCGCGCGGATCGCCCAGACCTGTTTTGGTAACAGAGGCCGTTTCTGGCCGATGATCCGCCCCTTGTTCCAGGCTCTTCGTTTCGTGGCGAGAGCGGGAAGTTGGACGCTTGGCATGGTTTGCTCTCCAATCTTTCCGCCACATCGGGTGGTTGTTCAATGCGGATACGTTGCAGAAGCGCCCTGCCATCGGGGCGGTCGGGCGCTGACCGGCGGCGCGCAAAGCGCGCCTTGACTCCGGGCATGGGTGCACATTTCTGAGGTCAGCTAAGTTGCGAGTCCTGTAGATTCACCCCTCCAGAATTTTCACACTATGCACGAATGACCGGAACCACCGCCGCGCTACGTCATGGAATTCTGTGCAATTGCAGAATACTCTCCGCTGCGAGCGCACGCAGCGAGAAATCGGCATGTCGGCTGTGGGCTCTCAACTGTCGTTCGCTGCAAGATGCCTGAGTGGCAGCTAAGGGCCGAAAACGATTATCTTCCCATCGGTCGAACGATCATCATGTCAACGCCATGTCAACGAACGTACGTCATTTTTTAAGTGTGAGACACGGTGGATGTTGGCCGATGTAAGCGAGTTTCAGGGCTGAAAATTTGTGAATTCAAAGGGTTGTCGCCTATGCTCTTGAAATTATTAAGTTATTGGAATCGCTCAATAATGGGCTCATAACCTGAAGGTCGTAGGTTCAAATCCTACTCCCGCAACCAAATTTACCAAATAAATCAAATGCTTATTTTCCTAGTAAAATACTGGGGAATTAAGCGTGTGCGTTTACGTCAACACCACGTCAACAAATCACGAGTCGCCTCATATCGCTTGGGTTACAGCCCTGAAAACCGCGCAGGGTGGCGATGAATGGCGAGCGGAATTCATTATTTTTCAATTCCGGCCACAACACAGCTTATACTTTCGGCCTGATCTGCAGGGGCATGGATCGTTCCGCCCCGGGCGGGGGGCGGCCTTGTCCGGCATGCCGGGAATATTAGCCGCAGATGCCCCAGCCAGTTCAGGGCGCGATTGGCGCAGGATCGTCGCGACACAGTTCGGGATCAGGTCCGGCGCTTCCAGATCGATTTCGTCGATCTCGTCATCCGTAATCTTGCTATTGCCCGTGTAGATGTCCTGAAGCGCCATCATGAAGATCATCGTGGCGCGAGTTTCGTCATCGGCCTGGTCGAGAAGGTTCTCCCAAGCCTCCGGACGCAACCGCATCGCACGAGTAAATCCGTCCACCCAAGGCTCCCATAGGGTCTCTTCACTGTTTGGATCCACCTCGTAGATTGGCTCGATCCAGAGCGATCGTGTCATCGTTTCCGCCACGGAATTGTAATGCGCCATCACGGCGCCGATCGTTTCTTCCGCCGCCTTTTGATCCGCGAATTTCGCCTCTCCAGTTTCGCCCCACACCTCCGGGAGCCATTCCGACGGTGAGATCCTCTCGGGGCAAGCCAGCACGCCGGTCACATAACCGTCGAGTTCGCTAAGCGTCATTGGCATATTATCGACTGGCAGCGCGAACAAGAGTTCGTTCAGCCGATCCAGCCGTTTTTCCTCTTTGGTCATGATCTGCCCTTTCTGTGTGCTGCCGTGATAATCAACGCGCGCATGAGGGTGAAGCCTTGGATAGACGCATCACCAGTCACTCCAGCCACTCATCCAGTTTCGACCAGCGCCGACGGCCTGAGACATTCTTTACCGCGATTGCCACGGCCTTCTTCTGACCAACCAGTACGACGAGCTTTTTGCCCCGGGTAACGCCGGTGTAGATCAAGTTGCGCTGCAGCATCGCGTAGTGCTGGGTCATCACGGGGATCACGACGGCGGGGTATTCCGACCCCTGACTCTTGTGAATCGTGGCGGCATAGGCTGGAACAAGCGTGTCGAGTTCGCCAAAGAGAAATGTCACAGCGCGACCGTCGAAGTTCACGGCCACCTCGCCGTCATCGAGGTCGACATCCTCAATCATGCCGATGTCCCCGTTGTAGACGTCCTTGTCGTAATCGTTCTCGATCTGCATGACCTTGTCGCCCGGGGCGAAGGTCCATCCAAAACGTTCAACCTTCTTCTCCCCAGCGGGGTTCAGAGCGGCCTGCAGCTCGATGTTGAGGGACCGCGCGCCTACGCCGCCGCGGTTCATCGGGCAGAGGACTTGGATGTCCTTGATTGGATCGAAGCCAAAACGCTGCGGGATGCGCTTGGCGACCAGCTCAACAATGCGTGACACGGCTTGCTCGGGATCCGCTGCCGGCACGAAATAAAAATCCGCCTCGCCATCCGGCTTACCGAGATCGGGCAAACGGCCCGCATTGATGGCATGCGCGGTCGTGATGATCTTGCTCTGTGCTGCCTGCCGGAACACCTCGGTCAGACATACCACGGGCACCGCGCCTGAGCCGATGATATCGGCCAGCACCTGGCCTGGTCCAACAGAGGGCAATTGGTCGATATCGCCGACGATTAGCAGTGCCGCTGTGCTGGGCACGGCCTTCAAGAGCGATTGCATCAGCAGAACGTCGACCATCGAGCTTTCGTCCACGACCAGCAAGTCGCAATCGAGCGGGTTCTCCTCGTTGCGTTTGAAGCCGAAGGCTTTCGGGTCGAACTCCAGCAATCGATGGATGGTCTTGGCCTCCATGCTAGTGGCTTCGGTCATGCGTTTGGCCGCGCGACCCGTCGGCGCGCAGAGGAGCAGCTTTACGGCTTTGGCCGCGAGGATGCGCAGGATCGAATTCACGATCGTCGTCTTGCCGACGCCGGGTCCGCCAGTGATCACCATGAGCTTCGAGCGCAGTGCCAGCCGGATCGCCTCGGCTTGACTGGCCGCAAGGGTAAGGCCCGTCTTCTGCTCGATCCAGGGTAGCGCCCTGTCTGCGTCGATCTCCGGCCAGGGCAGGGCGCCCGCGCGGATGCGCTTTACATGCTCGGAGATACCGCGTTCGGCGAGATAGAGACCGGTTAGGAAGATGCAGTCGGTGTCGCCCACGCGATCGGCCGTTACGGTCTCCTCGGCCAGTTCTTCTTCCAAGGCGCTGTCGATCAAAGGGGCAGGGACCTCGAGCAGCTTGCCCGCCAGCCCGATCAACTCGGCCCGCGGCAAGCCGCAATGGCCATCGCCCATCGCCTCGGTGAGCGCGAAGGAAATGCCCGCGCGGACGCGGATCATCGCGGTTTTCTCAATGCCGAGTTTCTCGGCGATCATGTCCGCTGTCCGAAACCCGATGCCGCGGATGTCCTTGGCCAGCCTGTAGGGGTTTTCGCTCATGACCTGCACTGCATCCGTGCCATAGGTCTTGAAGATCCGCACCGCGCGCGCCGTGCCCACCCCATGCTGGTGCAGGAAGACCATGATCTCGCGGATCACCTTCTGATCCGCCCACCCGGCCGTGATCTTGGCTGCGCGCATGGGACCGATACCGGTGACTTCGCGCAGCCGTTCAGGCGCGGCTTCGATGATGTCGAAGACATCCTTGCCGAAGGCCTTGACCAGCCGCTTGGCATAGACCGGCCCAATCCCGCGGATCATGCCGGAGCCTAGGTATTTCTCGATGCCGTCAGTCGTGGACGGCGCATGGGTTTTCAGGAAGTGTGCCTTGAACTGCAGGCCATGGTTGCGGTCGTTTAACCAGACCCCAGACGCCGTTATCCATTCGCCCGCCGAAATCATCGCGGCATGGCCCACAGTGGTCACCAGATCCCGGTGCCCTCTCGCTTTCACCCTCAGCACGCAGAAGCCGTTCTCAGAATTGTGGAAGGTCACCCGTTCCACAAGACCAGCGAGGACTTCCGTTGTGCTCTCGGCGGGTGGCTTCATGACAGGCGCTGCCCCCGCCGCCAGTCCCATGGCATCACGAATTGTCCAACCCAGATATTGCGCCCAGCGCGGCGGGCTTGATCTTCCGCTCCGATGTAATCCCGCGAGTACCGCCTGTAGGCGACGGCCCAACCTTCGCTGACCAACCAGCGGTTCAGGTCCTGATTGTCTTGTTCGCAGACAGCGATCGCACGATCGTAACGGTCAACATCGCGCACCGCGCAGTTCACCGTACGGCGGCCGATCCGGTCGGCCAGGGCGAAGGCCGCTTGCTGCCCACAACGCCACTCGTCACCGGAATTACGCCGGCAAAGCTGTCTGCTCTCCGGGGCGTCAATGCCGTGTAGCCGGATCCTGACGCCGCGGGTTTCAAGGGAGTCAGCGTCGATCACGCTGGCCACACCGACAAGCTCATTCGCCGTGACGGGCGCCGCAGAAAGCATCAGTGCGAGGACTGCAACAATTTGTAGCATAGGCATTAGACCCTCAACAGGTCCAACAAGGGATCGAAGGCGTAGAGCGCAGCCCTGCGCCCAGCTGCAGGCTGCAACGTTCTGAGGAGCCCTGCCTCGACAAGTCGCCTGGATAGCAACCGCGCAGAGGTCGCCGGTATGCCCGATCTTTCGACAAACCGATCATTGCGAAACACCGGGCTCGCAAACACGAAGTCCAGCGCCTGATCGTGAAACTGCGAATTCAGCACCTCACGGAAACGCTCGCGCATGTCCGTGTGCAGCCTGAAGATCGCATCAGCTGTCTGGATGTTCACCGTGGCCTGTTCATGCATGGCCTGAAGAAAGAAGATCACCCAGCCGGTCCAGTCGTCCTCTGCGGATACCGCCCGCATACGCTCGACATATTCGTCCTTGTGGGTCTCGAAGTAGCCAGACACAAAGAAGTTGGGCTGGCTGAGCACACCTAGTCGCCAGAGCATCAGCGTGATCAGCATGCGGCCGATCCGGCCATTGCCATCTTCGAACGGGTGAAGCGCTTCGAATTCAACATGTGCGAGAGCCGTGCGGATGAGCGGACGCGTCGCACTGGTGTTTATGAATTGGACCAAAGCCGTCATCGCAGGTTCAAGCTGCTCTGGGGCAATGGGGACGTAGTAAATCTTTCCGTGGCGCTCATCCCCGATGTAGTTCTGCTCGATTTTATAGCTCCCAGGGCGCTTTGTAGCGCCACGCCCGGCGGAGAGCAGTTGCTGATGCGCAGACCGGATAAGATGTTCCCCAAGCGGCATACCTTCAGCAAGGGCATCTTGCGCGCTTCGGAGGGCGCGCGAATAGAGGTAAGTCTCAATGTCGTCGTGGCGGGCGTCGCGGTATAGATCCGTGCTCCCGGAATCTTCCTCTGCTTCCAGGCGATAGAGGTCCTCAATCGTCGAGATCGTGCCCTCCATCCGCGACGAGGTCACAGCGTCCTGGCGGCGCAATGGAGCGAGGAACAGCTCGCCGTTCACCATGCCCGATATCTTGGCGTCATAGCGTGCCAGCGAAGCCGCAGCCTCTTCCAGTGGGCCAAGTAGCCGTTCATAATCCAGCGACTTGGGCGGAAAAGTACCCTCATGGTAGCGCACTGCATCTGCAAGATCGTAAGTTTTGGTGACCATTTTCCAGCTCAAACTGTCGTCAACGCGGTTTGATGGCACCCTAGTCACATCAAGCCCTGTTGGCAACGGAATGTGGGTAGGTATTGCCATCAACGGCTTTTGGTGCTTGTCGTCTGTCATCAAAGCGTCTTGGCGACAAGAAAACAGGTCAATGAGTTGCCAACCAGTCTTCTGATCTGCTTGGGCCTATTGCGACATTGGAAGGTAATGGCCGTGTCGGCCCGGCGGTGCCTGAAGATGGATTTGCCTCACATGAAGGTGTAGAGAAGCATTATGGATTTTGTCTTCTACGATCTTGAAACCACGGGGATCTCGCCCGAGTTCGACCAGCCGCTGCAGTTCGCTGCGATCTGGACGGATGAGAATTTCGTGGAGAAGGATCGGGTCAACATCCGCTGCCGGTTGGCGCCCCATATTTTGCCTTCACCACAGGCGCTGGTTGTGACCCGTGTCACCCCTGATCAATTGATAGACCCAAGCCTGCCGTCGCTGTTTGAGTTTTCGCAGCAGGTGGCAGAGTTCACCGAGCGATGGGCGCCCGCGATTTGGGTCGGCTACAATACGATGAAGTTCGACGAGGAGGTGCTGCGGCAGACCTTCTACCAGAACTTGTCGCCGAACATTTATGCCACGCAGTTCAATGGTAACACGCGCTTTGACATCCTGCCTGCCGTCTATGCTGCTTATGTCCGACACCCTGGTCTACTTGTCTGGCCCACCGATGATACCGGCCGGCGGAGCTTCAAGCTTGATCGGCTGGCGCCTGCAAATGGCTTCAATGCCCACAACGCGCATGATGCCCTGGGGGATGTCGAGGCGACCATCCACATCGCACGTCTAATCGCAACGCGCAGCCCAGCGCTTTGGTCCGAGTTGATAGACAACGCCCACAAGGCACGCATGCAGGCAAAGCTTGAAAGCTTTCGGCCCTATGAGCTCGTCACGCGCTTTGGCGGCGGTGAGCCGCGATCCTACGTGGGTTGTTTCTGTGGATACTCTCACGGTAACAGCGCGCAGGCCGCGTTTTTCGATCTGGATGCTGCTGACCCATCCGAGTTCCTCGGGGCCTCGGATGAGGCGATCTTTGCAGCAGTGGATGCCACGCCGAAGATCATTAGGGGCGTGTCCACAAATAAGGCCCCCGCGCTCCTCGAACACACAGCGCCCAGCGCGGAGCATCTGCGCCGGACAACGATCATTGCCAACGCGCCTGAGTTTCGTCAGCGCGTAGGCGCGGCAATGGCCACTCGCTTCGTCGAAGATCCTGACGCCCCGCCCAAGCCGGTTGAGCGTCAGATTTACGGGGAGTTCTATTCCAATGCTGACAAACAACTCTTGCAGGAGTTTCAGCATGCGACCTGGCCGCGGCGCCAGGAAGTCGTGGCGAGCCTTTCAGATCCTCGGCTGCGTCAACTCGGTCGGCGGTTAGTGGCGTTTTACAGTCCGGAGCTGTTGACCGAGGAAGAGACGGCGCTTTTCAAAGCCTATCTGCGTGATAAGTGGTCTGCGCCCGATGTCCCTGAAACCGAATGGATGACCTTCGAAAAAGCGGAGGCCGCTTTGGGTGAATTACGTTCTGCTGGTGCTGCTGAGCCTCGTGAGCTTGAAGCTATTGGCTCATTTTTGAAGCCGATACGCAGCGCAATACACTGATCCTTCAATTGCCTTTCGTAACCAGGCTAGCACTTGATTTACTTACGGTCCTCAGATGCAATTTGGTCTATTCTGACGGGTATGGGCGTTAGCTGTGGAATGCGGCAAGCAAGATATCGCGCCACGTGCTCTGCGGTGGAAAAGGGTAAGCTATCTCCACTCTCATATATATAGCGACTTCTCCGAAAGATACCTTCGAGAAGTGCGAGTTCCTCATTTAGCCTTGGCATCCCGGAGAGGAGCTCTTTTTGATGTTCCGGCAAGGCATTTGTAAATGAATTCCCCAATTGATGACCCGCGCCATGTCCAGAGGTTGGCCGAAGCAGTGCCACTCCATCGCCGAAGTCGGTCGCCGTATCCTTCAATTGGAGTGCTTTTAGGTATAGTTCAATTGCGTGACAGGTCCATCCTGACCGCCATCGCAGGCGGGCACAAACAGACCGATATCAACATGCTGCTGCCCTGGAATTACGTTCGTCACGTGTGAACGGCGCACCGCTTACCCCATTTCCGGGCAGTCGTCCGACCTCTTGATATCGGACCACGAGATTTGACATCGACATACCTCCGTCAATCCTCAATTACTTCGTCGGCTCCACCAAGAATTCGTTCGGCCAACCACTCATGAGCATGCCCGGGAAATCCCGACTTGAACCTTCGTATGAGTTTCGAATACGGAAAGCCGATTGCTGATGCTTTACAAATGTCTTGTTGCGGCGCCAATGATCGAATCACGAGCCCTCCACCCTTGGGTGCGAGCTCCAAGCCATCTTTGGACAAACGATGGTTCAGATCCTTCCAGTCATGCGAAGCGGAAACCGCGCTCGCCACGATACGGCGCACGTTCTCAATACTCCAATGGGTGCGGGCTGTGCTGCTATCTTGAGACACGGGGGGGGCAACGCTAGAATTCTTCTCCTCGGCTTCGAGCAATCGTCTGAGAGCTTCGCGCACGATGGCACCTTCTGTGAGATCCTGCCGTGCCGCAGTCTCGCCAAGGGCATCTGCCATGGTTTGAGTGACCATGACCTTGATTTCCACATCGGGTTTCAGCATGGCCATGCCTTCCAGTTCTACGCCCACTACCGGATACTATAGCAAAGGATGAGTCTTCTCAGCAACTTAACGAACGAAGCATGAGCAGATTCCACCACAGGAGAATAGACGAGCATTTTTCGCTGGCCTCTGATGTTGCGCAGCGACAGTCGTTAGCCTACCATCTATCCGCAGTATTTAGACACGCCGCGCAACAAAAACTGCTCACAGGAGTCAACTAATGGCTGGAAGTGTGAATAGAGTACTCATCGTTGGCAATCTCGGGACTGACCCTGAGATCAGGGATCTTCCCAGCGGACAGAAAGTGGCGAACCTAAGCGTCGCCACCAGTGACACGTGGAATGACCGAGATACAGGCGAACGCAAAGAACGTACAGAGTGGCACAGGGTATCCGTGTTCAACCAAAATTCAGTGCGATACGCGGAACAGTATCTTCGTAAAGGCGACAAAGTTTATGTTCAGGGACGTGTCGAAACCCGGCGATGGCAGGATCAATCTGGCGCTGACCGCTACACTACAGAAGTTGTTGTGCCGCCTTTTGGCGGTGAATTAATCGGTCTTTCAAGTGGATCGGACAGCCTCAAAAATGACACCCAACTCAATGCGGGTCAACTGCCACCTTATGACGACATTAACGGCGACATTCCATTTTAACGTGCTCTTTCAGACTTACCAATGCAGTCTGGAAAAATCTAAGAGTGTTTGTTTGGTCGCCAGTAAAATCCTTCAGATTACGCAGACGTCACCGTCTTCAGCACGGCCTACACCACCATCCCACTTATTTCATGAAGATAGGTTTCAGATATCCTTTTTTGGCTGAAAGGACCTCAGCGTGTCCGGTGTACCATCAAGGCCAAAATACTCCCAGTCTTCAGTTTCATCCAAGCCATCATAAATACCCCGCTTCATGATTTGGCCCGAAGGGTAGAAGTACTGCCACAAACCGATACTTTTAAAGTTGCGATTATAGCCGATGCTATAGATGACACCGTTTGCGTAAAAATCGACCCAAACACCATTTGAAATACCGCCTTCTCTTGGGTGCGAATATTCTAGGGTCAGGACTCATAACCAGAATATCATGGTTGCAGCGTGAGCGATGGCCGACAGGAATACCTTTGGACATCGATCATAACGGGTTGCTACCCGCCTCCAGTCTTTCAAACGGCCAAACATGATCTCAATCCGGTTTCGTCGTTTGTATCGACGCTTGTCGTATTTGACGGGCTTTTCGCGGGACTTTCGCCCCGGAATGCAAGGCGTTATGCCCATATTTACAAGGCTCTCGCGGAACCAATCCGCGTCATAGCCGCGATCTCCCAGCAACCAATCGGACGCTGGAAGACTGCTCACAAGAGCACGTGCACCAGTATAATCGCTGACCTGTCCAGCCGTCAGGAAGAACCGAATGGGCCGCCCAATCGCGTCAGTCACGGCGTGCAGTTTGGTGTTCATGCCACCTTTTGTGCGCCCTATCAGGCGTCCACGCCCCCTTTTTTAACCCACAAGCTGGATGCTGTGCGATGCGCTTTGAGATACGTTGCGTCGATTGAGATCGTCTTGTTATCGGGGTCTTCGGCCGCCAGCCCCACCATGATCCGAGCAAATACGCCCATGTCACTCCAGCGCTTCCAACGGTTGTAGAGCGTCTTATGCGGGCCGTAGTCTTTGGGAGCATCGCACCAGCGCAACCCATTGCGATTTATGAAGATAATTCCGCTCAGAACACGACGATCATCAACACGTGGCACACCATGGCTTTTAGGAAAGTACGGTCGAAGCCGAACCATTTGCTCTTCACTCAGCCAAAACAGATTACTCATGAAACCCCCTACAGTTTGCAGGCTTGAATCATGCAGCTCTCACAGCAGCAAGGAGATTAATGGGTCCTGAGCCTACAAAGAAATTACAAACCGGGCTCCACCCAGTTCAGATGTAGAAACACTAATTTCTCCGCGATGAGCCTCAACAATCTGTTTAACTAGTGACAACCCTAGGCCTGACGCATTTGCCTGCACTGCATTTCCCCTGCGTGCAGTGTAGAAACGTTCAAAGATAAGCTCAGTAGCTGCTTCGGTAACCCCTGGACCAGTATCTTCAATTTCTAGCACCACGCCGTGACGCCACGTCTTTTTCAATGTGATCCGAATAGTTCCAACCGGGCGCGTGAATGAGGTTGCATTATCAAGTAGATTTACAATGATTTGGCCCCATCGGTCTTGCAGCCCAGTAATAGCTACCCTTCGCTGAATGTTGCGAGCAAACTTGAGACAAGGATATTCGTTAACATCTTCATAGTGGTCGAGTATTTCTCCAATTGTTTCAGAAAGATCAAAGCGTTCACGCTTCTTCGTAACTAGATCGTTGTCAACCACAGCAGCTTCAGAGATCTCCGTCACGAGCTTGCTCATCCGAACAGCCTGCGCCTTCATTTTTCTTATGACCTCAGTGTCTGGCGCAGCCTGACTTTCGCAGCTCTCGGCATAAGCGATAATACTTGCTATTGGGTTCTTCAGTTCGTGACTCACCTCAGCGGCAAACTGTTCTTTTTCATAAAAGAGGTCCGTCACCTGATTAGTGAGTTTGACCAGATTTCCATGGAGCTTACCTATTTCATCGCGGCGGCGACTTAGGCTATTGATCCGAAACCCCTGCAACTGGGTCGCGAGATCGTCTGGAGACAGTTTTTGATCCAACCGTCGTGATAATTTGCGAAGGGGAAAGGCGATCGACGTCGCTAGGGCAAGACCGAACAAGCAACTGATGATTGAGATGCCGCCTAGTAAGTTCAACCGAGCGGCATTCCTACCAAAGTATGCATTCTTGATTTGATATGTGTCTTGTACCTCAACTATCCCCACAGTCTCTTTTCCATCTCTTATTGGGGTAAGAACTCGCAGGGAGTATGAGCCCTGATCATCGTCCAAGACTTCAATTTGGCTTGTAAACCTTGCCCGCCTTGCAACAAGTGGTTCGGTGAGGACTTGGCCATCTACCACATATTTGTAGGCGTTGAACATGGTTGCCATGATTTGGTCGCTTAAGTTCACCTCGTCCTTCTGCGCGACGTTCAACTCATTTGGTAGCCCAGTCACAACAATGGGCGCCCGCCGGTTGACGGCGGAGCCATCAAAATACTTGAACCATTCGTCGAGTTCGCCTTCAGCCTCAAATCGATAGATTTTTATCCACTCAGAATTCGGAATAATTCGCCTTGAGAAGCGCTGGCTGATAACAACCATCTTCTCAAAGTCTGTGATCGTTTCATCTTGAATGACTGGCAAAGCGATCTGTGCATACAAGATGGACGCTAATGAAATTTGGTCCTTTTTGTACTTTATCGCGTTAGGAACAAAATCATCTGACGCCAATACAAACAGCCAAAGTACGGCATTAAACGTCAAGACAAGACCTAATATCTTTGCCAGAATACTGCGCATCTTTAGAGAACCAACTTATACCCTAAGCCATGCACCGTCTTGATCGGTTCTGCGCCTTGATCAACAGCTCTTATTTTGGACCTGATGTTTCTTACATGGCTGTCGATCGTTCTGTCGCTGACGTACACATTGCCTTCATAGCAAGCGTCCATCAGCTGAGCTCTTTTTTTAACTGATCCAGGCCTTTCTGCGAGCGAAATTAATATCATACACTCTGTCACAGTGAGGGGGATGGCTTGTTCCCGCCAACTCACTAAGTGACGCTCCCGGTCGATCGACAAGTCACCTGCTACGATGGGGCGTTGTGATACCTCCTCAGCTGGTGCGTACCGCCGAAGAACTGACTTGATCCGGAATATTAGAAGCTGTTTTGTGAACGGCTTCCCAACGTAATCATCTGCACCTACAGAAAACCCAATAAGTTGGTCGGCATCTTCATTCTTACTACTCAAGAAAATTGCAGGAATGGATGGATGTACGCCTCTCACTTTTTGGAGAAGATCTAACCCGTTCAGCTCAGGCATCTTGATGTCGAAAATCACAAGATCGACCGCTTGAGCCTCTAGATAAGCCAAAGCTTTCGCTGGACTAGAAAACGCACGCACCGAGAAGCCTTCCTCGAGGAGCATCTCCTCGAGTGGTGTTAAGATCTCCACTTCATCATCAACGATTACAATCTTAGGCATCTTGTCCTCACTTGAGACTTTCATGGAGGGTCATGCTCTTTGGATCAATCAGTTTCCCCGCGCCTGCACGCATTCTGCACAAATCTCCTTTGAATCCACACAAGCTGCAAAACGTATCTGCATTTTTGGTCTGTAAGCCCACACATACAGGTTGATGTGACCTGTCGAGCAGATGAGCTGGCTCTCCCCGCGAGGAATTCTCCCGCCTCGCGGGGGTTAGAAAAGCCAGCAATGAACCAAAGAGAGGTCACCGTGATATCAACAAGCACGTTAATCGTTTCGCTAATTCTAAGCTTCGCACTGGCTTTGTGGGCACAAGCATGACTCGCAAAATTATTTGTTCGGTGCTGTGCGTGGCCTTTGCTCAGATCGCTTCGGCGCAAGATACATGGGTGTTATCAGACGACCGGACGCTTATTGTTGAAAACGTGGAAGATTCCAAAGGGTGGTTGGAGCTTACTACGTCCCAAAACTGTGAAGCTCTGGAGTTGCGGTTGTGGACAGAGTTTCCACATTCCAGCGTGCAAGGGGTAACAAGCGGTGACGCGATGGACCTGGTGTTCTTGTTGGCCGACAAGCAGATTGCATCTGAAGGTCGACTGTTGGAGCTCTTTCAAAGCGAAGCCGCAAACAGTGATCTCGTCTACATTAGATTGGGGTTCTGGGAGTGGGATGTGTCCGACTATCTGCCGCGCTTTACGGAGAAATCCGAGTTTTCTCTCCATGTTTCCAAAAATGGCGCCGTTACAAGCAGTACCTGGCCCGTGGCCAATCTTGGAGATGGTATTGAATTACTTAAACGGAGCTGTGATGCTCTGCACGAAGACACACTTCTGTGATGTTGTAGAATATCGATCGTGACAGTGTGTGCACACAATCAGCATTATTAATCAAAAAAACAAATGAGACCGACATTATGCGACACCTTATGCAAATAGCATCATTTTTAGTCTTGATGGCCTTTCCGTCGCTTCTTTTGGCTGAGCAGTCCGGCCGCCACGTCGCAATTGAAACCATTGTGGTGAGTGACAACACAACGGTGCCGGCTGGTGCTGAAGTGAACTTCTTGGGTGTCATCGACGTCAGTTTGAACACAGCACCAAGCGGCAAGCTCGCGACGTTTACTTACGGTGGTCAGGTGTACAACGCTGATGCCTCGTTGTTTTACGCTCAAAGTAGCGACCCAAACGTGACGACATATCCTGCACGGACTTTTGATAGCGGTGCTTCCGCATCAATGTGCTCAACATTTGTGCAACGGGTACACGGTGAAATTCTAGACTTCGCCGGTGACGGATATCAAAAATACTTTGAACTCACGTCTGCTGGCCAGGTTGTTGATGCTTACGCGGTTACGAGCCCGACTGACATCTTTTCAAGACGAGAAGAACGTCGAGAGTTTTGTATAACTGGTCTCAATCATTCGACCCTCTATCAGCTGCGTCTCTTGCCCGACCTTGCACTGTCGCGGACAAGCTACGAGGTCGTTCTCAGCACTCCCATTACTATGGCGTTCAAGACACCGGGGCGAACTCCAAGCATCAAGCTGGACTCATCGAAATCAATCCTGACTGACCCTACCAGTGCGTTCATACCAATCGAGTATATCAACGTAACTGAGCTGGAAGTTACGCTGCACAAAGTCGACTTGGCATCGCTGCCTGCTTACGGCGACGTCTTTGCACTCCTAAATGGCGCCGAAATCGATCAGCTCGGAAATTTCTGGGCAGATGAGGTTGTTCAAAAAACGGTGCAGCTTGAAGCCCCGATCGATCAAACACAGAACCTCAACTTAAACTTCAGCGACTTGTTGCAACAAGACACTACAGGGCTGTTTGTTGCTACCTTCACATCGCCGCAGATCGACGCTAGCCGCTATAAAAAGCGGCCAACTCAATGGTTCTCGATCTCAAATATAGCGATGCAGTTTTACAAAGGGCTCAATCAGTCTGACATTTTTCTTACAAGCTTTAGCGATGCCACTCCAGTCGCCGATGCGGATGTGAGGGTTGTTGCGGCCAATAATCGTACCTTGTTTGAGGGCCGATCGGATGAAGCTGGCCGTGTCGCAATTCCAAATAACTTTCTGAACGGCAGTGATGGCTTTGCACCAAAATTCATCCTGGTTTCGGGTGCCTCGCATGGCACAAGTATCATTCAAGTTGACAGCACGGATCAAAAGCCTCGCTTTCTTGATGGTGGCGAAGTCAAACGGGGTCAGACGGATGTTTACCTAACCTCAGATAGAGGCATCTATCGGCCCGGAGAAGCCATTGAGCTGGTGGGAGTCGCGCGGCGACTGGACCTAACTCCAGTGCCAGCAGAAGAACTCATCTTAAAACTTGTTAACCGCCAGGATAACCAAGTTTATTCACTGGATGTATCGAGTAATGATGTTGGGGCCTTTTCTGCTCAGATCCCGCTCAAATCAACTACTCCACTGGGACGCTACTCCATCCAGGTGACAACGGTTGATGGGGTACTCCTCGCAGAACACGCCGTAACCATCAGCGATTTTGTACCCCTAACAATTGAAGCTCGCCTCGAGATTAAAGAAGATCATTGGCCGGTCGGAGCTGAACAAGATATCTCTTTGACAGGTTCTTACTACTCTGGCGGGGTGGCGTCTGGTTTATCTGCGGAGATCACAACATCCTTGCAAGAAGTCAGTTCTCACGATGACGGGCGTCTGTCGGGTTTTATTTTCGGCAATAAAAATAACTCGCTGACGAGCGAAGTGGATAGCTTCACCGGAGCGCTGGATGACGACGGTGAGTTCACGACCTCGCTGCTTGCCGAATATCAATTTGAAAAGGATCGGCTTTATGATGTCGTAGTTGAGGGAACGGTGTACGATGTCGGCGGCCGGGCAAATACGGTGAAGAAGCGTGTCAGCCTTGACACCCAGCCAAGCTATGTTGGCGTACGGCCCGATTTTGGCGACTATGCAAGTCGAGACTTTCCGCCGTCGTTTACTATCGCCTCTATAGATCGTCAGGGCACGTCAGTTGCTCTCGAGGGGGTCTCATACACGGTCAACAAGGTTAATTATCGCTATAACTGGTACTATGATCGCGGATGGCGCTGGAATGCCGTACGCGTTTCAAACGCCGCTGTGGAAGCAGGTGAGGTGACGAGCGACACGCTAACACTGCGAACGCCACTTGGTTGGGGACGTCATGAGATTATCGTCAAAAACAGTCATGGATTTGAAACTTCGTATGAATTCTACGTTGGTTGGGGCGGTGATACGAAACCTGCGAGTGAGCCCGAACAGTTAAGCTTCTCGTTCGATGGCGCCTTCTTGCGTGGCACAGCTCCATTCAGTGGCGTGCTTTCGATCATGGTTGCTAATGAAGACATCCAAAAGGTGGTGCGGACAGAGGTGAAGCAAGGCGAGTTTGAACTTCCTTTTGTTCTTGCTGAGGAAACAGAGCCAGGGATCCACCTTCTTGCATCCCTTATTCGACCGATTGAGACAGGCTCTGAACACCTGCCGCAAATCGCTCTGGGAAAAACTTGGGTTTCTACAGTCAAGGCAAACCGTACAATTGAAGTTGCAGTAAGTGCTCCAACAAAAACTGACAGCCAGACACCTCTAGACGTTACCATCAGCACCAATGCGTTGAGCGGTAGCGCGATGATCTTTGTGGTAGATGAAGGCATCCACGCGATATCTGGGTACAGAAATGATGATATTACAGAGCACTTCTTGAGTGAGCGCGCCCTAAATTATGGTATCTTCACAAATTTTGGGAAATTGGTCTCTCAAGACGAAACCTTGCGGTCGATACGTGTAGGCGGCGATGGCGATATGCTGTCCGCGGCCGCTCAAGCGCCCAAATCTGAATTTTTTAAAACGTTTGTCGAGGCCAGTCCTCTCCTCAGCATTATTGATGGCAAAGCTAGTTTTAGCTTCGAGCAAACAAACGAATGGGAAGGCCGCCTCCGCGTGGTTGTGGTTGCCGTCGACAAGACTGGGTTTGGTTTTTCCGAAACCGAAATTACTGTTCAAGATCCTGTCAGCATAGATGTCTCGGTGCCAAGATTTGTCGCTCCAAACGACAGAGTGAACGCCAAAATGAACGTTAGATGGAACGAGTTTAGCGGTCCAGTAGAGCTACGAACCACGATTGGCGCATCAACGACTATTCAGAATATTGAGGCACCCACCTCAAATGAATACGCGATGGATTTGCCGATCAAATCCCCGGCAGTCGGTACTCTTCCGGTGCATGTTGAAGTCACAGCTGGTGAGCGCGTTTACAGGCGCACTTATGAAATTGTTGCACGCAACGCGTCCTACCCAATCACGGAAATTCAATCTGTGGAGTTGCAAAAACGAAACTGGCTCGGGTTCGGCGGGTCACTAGTCGAACCCTACAATGCAGATCTTGTAGAGCTTGACGCGCCGGGTAGTGCGTACAGCGCGAGTTTGACCAATATCGCCGGCATCAACTTGATCCAGGCAGTATCGGAGCTCAATAGATACCCGTACGGCTGCGTTGAGCAGGTCTCATCTAAAGCCCGTGGCTTACTTGCTTTGACCGAAGTTCGGGGACTGAGCGAAGAAACCGCGAAGAAGATCCAGCTAGGTATTGATAACTTGCTGGCGAAGCAAAAAATCTCCGGAGCCTTTGGCTATTGGAGTGCAAACTCACGGACCTACGAGGTGTATCAGCCCTACGCGCTGGACACTTTGCAAAAACTACTTGCGTATTTCGCGGAAGCTGGGCAGTGATTTCGCGCGATCTCGGGCACGCGTTTCACGGCATCGTGGGCAGCCATTTCACGATTGTGGGCAGGCTGGTCGACAAGGTTCATAGAGTCAGCCTTGAG
>Ga0233398_1000365_pt1 | contig 24777 bp, 27 predicted proteins | sample 38DmetaG_FD_182697 | JGI IMG/M metagenome (GOLD analysis project Ga0233398, IMG submission 182697) | Seawater microbial communities from Monterey Bay, California, United States - 38D | ecosystem: Environmental > Aquatic > Marine > Coastal | place: USA: California | collected 2016-10-02
ATACAAAGCAAGAATACCCGATCCAGAACTGAACTTGCATACTCCAGTTCTTCGGTTTCGAGGGCGACGACATAGCGAATGCCATCCCTATATTGGATCAGCCCCAAAAAGACTGCATCGTCAATTTCAATCTTGATTATTCCCAGCTTCGCCGTGATTTCTGGGTGCATATTCGTGCAATTCGCGTCGTCCTTGCATGCCCCCCATATGATATAGTTGCCATCGAAATCTACCTCTCTGAACACCCCATTTTCTTGGGATAAATGGTGATTTTCCTGCAAATTCTTCATCCGCACTAAAAGTTCAGTTTCGGCGCGGTTATAAAGCGCTTCGTCCACGACTTCTCTTGTCACGATCCATGTGAGAACCAGCAGCGCGACAAACACCAAATTCAGCGTCGTGGCCAACTTAAAAGCGGAAGAGTGGTAGAACCATTTAAGCTTCGAAAACATAGCCTTCCCCACGCCGGCTTTTGATCGTTCGCAGTCCAAAAGGCTTGTCGATTTTATTGCGCAGACGTGACAGATGCGTTTCTACGATGCTTGTGGTTGGATCAAAGCTCATATCCCAGACCTGCTCAAGCAACATGGTGCGCGTGATCAGACGATCGGGGTGGCGCATAAAAAACTCAAGGAGCTGGAACTCTTTGGCGGTCAAATCGATGACTTGGGCGTTTCGGCTACATTTGCGGGATACAAGGTTCAGAATGATCCCACCCGCCATCAACTCGATGATCTGTTCTTGATTACTTGCGTTTTGCCGTCTTGCTATCACGTCGATGCGCGCCAAAAGTTCTGCAAATTCAAAAGGTTTAACAAGGTAATCATCCGCGCCATATTCAAGCCCCTTCACACGCTCATCAATTTCCCCCAGGGCCGTCAGAAAAATGGCAGGGGTCTGGTTCTTAGAGGCGCGAAGCGATTTTAGCAGCGACAAGCCATCAAGTTCGGGAACCATGCGATCAAATATGAACAGATCGTATGATTGCAGCGTCGCCGCAATCAGAGCGTCTTTTCCATTGGCAAAGAGATCAACAACATGCCCATTTTCTTTCAGACCGGTTCGAACCCAGGGGCCAACATCCTCATCATCTTCAAGCAGTAAGACACGCATGCGCCGTCACTCACCGCTTAGCCGCAGAGTACCCCAACGCATGTTGCGCATTGGGACTAGGGCTAGAGGAAACGGATTATTCCTCATATTCACCTTCTTCCATAATGTTCCCTGTCGCAGGGTCTATCATAGCCGAAACCTCGCCCGTTTGGAAATCAAGTAGTGCGATAAACGGTGCCCCGCCTTCCTCAACCCCTTCAACGCGGATGAGATTTTCGCCCGCAACGACGACGTATTCTACTGAATTAACAGTGCTGCCTTCTTCTTGGGCCGCTTCCTGAATTTGTGCGATACTGACGGCGCCCGCCGGTGGCGTGCCTTTTACTTCGATGGCAAAGGCCGCGGTAGATAACGACAGCGCTGCAAACAAAGCAACAGCAAAATTGGATTTAATCTTCATGGTGTTCTCCTTTTATGAACCACAGGTAGTGGTTGCACAAAGCTAGACTCCCAAAATCCCGCAGGTCTTGCGACAAACTTACGATTTTGTGAACGTTGAAACAGCACAAAATTGGTTTCTTACGAAATCGTATTTTTTCCGACAATCGCGCGTAAGTCATGGGGTCTATCTCGGGCATAGACAAACGGTGGGATGATCCATGTCAAATAGAGCGGCCTTATTTATTGCAATTGTTACATGTACAAATCCAGCTATCGCACAGGAATTTGATGATGAGTCAGAAATTGAATTGAATGACCATGGTTTGAGTTGGAATATCGGCGGCACGACTGTCGAAGTCTCAGGAAATGCCTCACTCAGTTTTTCTTACGCAAACGGTGAGACAACGAATTCATCAGAGTTAGCCGCAACATTGGGCATATCTCGCGAGTTTGCCAACACTGTCATGCTGGGTGCAGAGTTCGGAGCCTCGTCAGAGTCATTTCTGAAACACAACCCGGAGGGCGGTGCAGAAAGTAGCAAGCCAATCGATATTGTCGTCTATGCCGAAACCCAATTTGGAACACTTTCGTATGGCGGTGTTGGCAATTCTCTTGATGAATTGGTTTCAAATGTTGGGGATGGCGCCGATTTAGACGCGAGCGCCGACATTCTCTACGTGGTGAATTTCGATAGGTTCAGCTTTGCGGCTTCGTATGAGGTCAATGGCATGAATGACTATGTAATCGCCGCGACATATGATGCAGACCCGTTGACCATCGGGGTAGGGTATGGGGCAGCCGATGATGTTGGCTACTACACGATTTCGGCGGGTACCGGTGTCCGTGATCTATCCATCGTCACCTCATATACCGGGAATGAGAATGGCAAATCATCATATGGGGCCGAACTCGGGTATTCAATTTCCGAGATCGATCTTGGTGCAAACTATAGCTTCTACGAAGAAAAGCATTCCTACGGGCTTAGCGCGGCATATCAGTTGGATATCGGTCCTGTTGTTCAAGTCGGGTGGTCAACGAGCGACGGCATTGGCGCTGGCCTGTCCTTTGAATTTTGAGGGGTAGGAGAAAGAAAATGAAGCCGATACACATCCTTGGCACAGTTTTGTTTGTTATTATTGCGGTCATAATGACAGCCAATAGCCTGACGCGGACGGCAAATGTTGTGAGCCCTGGGTTCGCATTCACGCCAGCGGAAATAAATCTTTGTGCGGTGTACGAGACGTCTGAAAATGGCGTTGAACCCGAAATAGAGTGCGATGAGATCTCGACGGCACAACATCACCGCGCACACCCGATCCCCATCATATGGCATGTCTTTGGCGGGTCGGTTATGCTGATTGCTGGGATCTTCACGCTCAATACGGGCTTGCGCGTGCGGATGCCAGCGCTTCACCGTGCGTTTGGCTATGCGTTTGTTTTTGCATCGCTCTTTGCGGGTACAACCACGCTGTGGATGAACTTTATGTTCTCTGATCGGTTCTCTACATTCAACCACCTATCCAACTATGTCTGGGGCGGTGCGCTGACCATCATTCCGTTTATCGCGCTATATCATATTTTCAATCGTAACTTTGCGGCGCACCGCGCATGGATGATCCGAAATTATTGTGTTGCAGCGGGCCCTGCCAGCCACAGATTGCTGTTCTTTACCTATATCGGTCCATTTGAATACCTTGGCGACATTTGGGACATCTGTCTGTCGGTGTTCACGATCCTGATTGGTGAGCTGTTTATCAGGCGGTTGAATTTGCGTCGCATGATTCCGCGCGCATTTCAGTTATCCACCTAAACCCACGATGAGGGGAGATAGATACCAGGGCTTTTTCATCAAGCAAACATCGATCGCATGAATAGTGGTGCGAAATTTTCTCTTACCGGACTTTCTAATGCAACGGAACTTTCGCGCGACCGATGGATAAAGAAGATGCCGCCGCGTTTCTTTTTATAGGCGGTAGAAAATGATCAGTAGGGCCGCTAAACGGGTTTCAATTGGCTGGGTACAAGTAGGACAAATTTCCATTGCGGACCTTTAATTTTCTTGTTGAACGACAGCTCCGTCCCGCATATCGAACATTGGTGTAGATCGCAATGAATGACCGCATTCCGCCCAAATCGACGATGTGTACAAGTCCCTTTGCAGGCACCAGTGGCCCCCGCATCATGGCAACACGCGAACGGATGCATTCCGGTATGCTACTGCCATCTCACGCAACGCTGCCGGCTCCACCACCTCAACCTCTGCACCCCACTTGGCGAGATGCCAGGCCATCTCGACTTGCCCGCTGGCCTCAAAGCTGACCAGCAGCCCTCCATCCTCCAAGTCGGTCATTTCCTGCTTGGGATGAAACTCGAACACCCTGGCCGTCGGCGCAGCGGCTGGGCTGAACCGCCACACAACGCGGGTAAACTCCTCGTCCGAATGAAACGACCCGAACGATCGAGCAGCGTAAGATTCAAGGTCGAAATCCCTGTCCTTTTCGAACCAGTCATTGGTGATCTCGGCTTTTTCGATGCGATCTATGCGGAAACGGCGCAGTTTGTGATCCTTGGCTGCATCACGGGCAATCAGGTAATGTCGCGTGCCCAGCAAGACCCCATAGGGCTCGATAACGCGCTTGCGCGGTTTGGCATCCTGCGCCCCCTGGTATCGGATGATGAGCCGGAACGGCCCTCTGAGGGCAGCCGAAACGACGTTCAGCACAGCCGGAGAGGTTTTGACCTTCGGGCCTGGGCGGCAGGCATAGCCTTTGGCCTCGAGGATCGCCTCAGCATCCACCTCCATGCTTCGGGCCTGTGCTGACGGCAAGGTTGCCACCAAACGGTCACGCAGGGACCGAAGTGCCTCCACTTCCATATACGCGCCCTCGCGCTCAGCCCGCGTGATGCTAGCCTCGAGTGCGACAAGTTCCCGGCGATAGAGCCCTTGCATGCCGAGCATGCTGGTGTCGCGCAGCTTCCACCGGCGACGCCGCTCGCCGTCCGTCTGATGGGAGATACTTGGGAAGACATCTTTCAGGGCAGCAATCATGCGCTGGGCGGTCCGCTCGTTCACGCTGAACGCTTCGGCGACCTCCTTTACAGTGATGCCACCATGCCGGCTGGCCGACATGCCTGCGAGCTTCAACAGGTCTTGTGCCTTTTGGAACGACATGGCGCTTATCCCCGACAGTTCTTGACGTAGTGCCTGGGTTATAACCCGAGAGAGGACGATTCGTCCTAAGGATGCCGATCGATTGGAGAATTTGGCAGTCACCGCATGACCGTGAATGCGGGGGTGCAGCTTCAGGCGGCCTGCACCCTGGAGTTTCTGCCTCGCTGCCACTTGGGCGGCGTCAGCAACTTGCCAGGCCGCCCGCTGTCTTACCTCGACATCAGAACTGGAGCCCACATGGCACTACCTCAAAGAGCATTCTTCACCCTGCATGAAACCGCATCCCGATGGGGCTGCACGATCGCCGACATTGGCGGTTGGGCCACAGAAGGCAAGCTGGACATCGTCACAGGGGTTTCTCTCGCGATCTGCGGCGACGAGAAGGTCTCAGGCAAGATCACGATCTCGCCGATGGACATGCTGCCCCTCTTTCGCCGCAGCGGAACCGGCCCCACGGTCATCAAGCTACAGCGGATCAAGCCCGAGCATTCCCAAGACTGGTGCTACGTCACCGAGCCCGCGGATGGGGTCGAGGTGTCCATCGCGGACCTGTTGATCACCGGTCAGGACGTGCTTCGGTTCGAAGACGAATATGACCTGCTGCGCCGCATTGGCGGCGGCACCGGCGCCCTCTCGCCCTACGACTGGGAAGGCATGTATGTGGCCCTGCTGAAGCGCGTCCACGAACATGGCATTCCAGAGACCCAGGCCGAACTGATAGGTTATCTTCAGGACTGGTTCGCCGATGTGGCCGAGAACGGGGAGATCCCCGACGAAAGCACAATTCGCCGTCGCTTGCGCCCCTTCTGGCGCGCCATGCGCGGCGAGAAGTAAGCGGCCCCAGCTTTTAGGCCCGCTTGGCCTCTTTCTCGGCATCCGCGTCATGCACAATCTTCGGGCGTGGCCGGAACATGCCGGCCACGGCATCGACCCCGGCGCGCAGCGGCGAGTCCATCAAATGCGCATAACGCAGCGTTGTCTGCATTTGGCTGTGGCCAAGCAACTTACCGATCATTTCCAGCGAAGCGCCGCCGCTGACCAAGAGCGAGGCGAACGTATGACGCAGGTCATGGATCCGCACATCCGGCAGGTCTGCCTCGCGCTGCACCTTCACCCAAAACCGGCGGATTTCCTTGACAGGTTGGCCCGGCACATCGCCCGGGAACAGCCACGGGTTGCCCTTGGGTACAACAAGCGCCCGCCGGCGCACGATCGCCGCGACGTCAGCGGAAATCGGCACCCGGTGGATCTTGCGCTGCTTGGTGGTGGCAGCGGGCTTTGACCAAATCCCCAGTTCCAGATTGAATTGCTCGAACTTCGCCTGTCGCACCTCTCCAACGCGGGAGCCTGTCAGCATACAGATGCGGATGATGCCCGCCGCACGTTGATCCTCGGCTGCATCCAGCACTTCCGCCAGTCGGCCGATTTCTTCATGGGACAGGAACCGCTCGCGCGCTGTCTCGACACGTTTCTTAAAGCCAGCAGCCGGATTGTCCGTGCGCCAGCCCCATTGGATGGCCAAGTTGAACATCTTGCGCAGTACTTCGCCAACACGGTTGGCGCGCACAGGCGTGGGCTTGCGCCCCTGCAGCTTGCGCGCACGATTATTCGGCTTCGCTTTTGAGGGCCGGGCCCTGCCCTCTGCAATCAGGTTCAAAAGCTTTGTCACATCATGCGGCGTGATCTCCGTGACCAGCTTGTTGCCCCAATGCGGGGCGACCAGTTTGGTTAGGAAGGATTTGTGATCAGCCGCGCTTAGGGGCGTCAGGGTAGAGGCGTGCTCGATCAAATACCGCTCGATCAAATCATTGAAGCGGGGCGCCTCGCGCAGCGTGTCGCGTTCCTCCATCGGATCTGTGCCCTCGTCGATCAGGCGGCGCAGTTCCCGGGCCCGCTCCCGGGCAGCCGTGACGCTCCACTCAGGCCAGCGCCCGATTGCCATGCGGCGCTGCCGTCCAGCAAAGCGGTAATCCATCACGAAGGACCGCTCGCCCGAGGGCATCACGCGGATGGAAAGCCCCCGTATCTCGGTATCGAAGACTTGGTAGGCTCGATCCTCTTCCGGGATCTGCTCGCGCACGGTTTTATCATTTAATCGCAATCGATTGACCATATTCATACCTCCTTCATGCGCATGACACAGGCGTAGATGCGCAGGCTTATCAAGCGAAGCATGAGGCTTTTGGCGGCATACAGGCGGTGACCGGCGGTGATGCGCCAAAACCCTGCCGGTCATTGAAAACATGGAAGAAAATTCCGGGCGGCGTTCATCGCGCTGGGCGAATCTGTGGGCCAGCGGTCTCGATCTCGCGCCCGAAAGCGCGCACTTAAGGCCATCTTACTCCTAAAACTGGGCCTCATTTTGTAAATTCCGTTTAAAATCAATGACCGGCAAGGGTCCGGACCCCTTGCCGGTTGGGCGAATACCTTTGAACGCCCGTAAAACCCGCTGAAACACGGCGAAATCTTGTAAATTGGCCAGTTTTGGACCGCTGCGACTCTGTATCTGTCAATTTGCGAGTGTTCTGCGCCGTCCTGTGTCACAAACTCGACCGGCGCCAAAAGCGTAAAACATCAATGAAATCAATGACCGGCAGCCATTTGGCGCATCACCGCCGGTCTCCGCCTTCCCGCCACCCTTTCCGCTCTGCGCTTCTGAACACCTGAACTCTGTCCGTGACGGGCCAAACTCAGGAGAACCCAGATGCCAGACATTGGAACTGCCCCCCGATCCAGTAGCCCCCAACGCCTGATGAGCGGTTGGATCAGCCGCCTCGACCTCGCTCTTGAGCTTGGGGTTACCGTTGAAACCCTGCACCGCTGGGAGAAGATCCGTTTCGGCCCGCCCTGTGTGCGCGCTGGTCGGAAGGTCTACTATCGCCGAGATGCCGTGCAGGAATGGCTGATGCTGCAGGAAGCCCCCGCACCACGCCGCGCGGGGTCACGCCGATGAGCATCCCCCTTCCCTTCCGTATGCCCAGCGCCCGGAACCGCGTCCGCCAGGAGTGGATCGAAGAGCGCCGGCGTGAGGCACGCATGGTCGTCGCCGATATGGTTCACCATTCCGACTATCTCGTTCGCCTCGCCTGCAGTGTGTTGGTCCAGCATGGTGAAACCCCTGAGGAGCGCGAGGATGCGCGCATCCTGCTTGTCGTCCTCGATGCCAAAACGCCTGGGCGGCTGCCCGCGCCAGATCGGGAGGGCCGCTCATGAAGCGACGCGGAACTCCAGAAGCTGATCTGCAGCGCGCAGTCGTGACCGCGCTGCGCTTTGCCCTCCCCAAAGGCGCCATCATCCATCACTGTGCCAATGAGGTGACCGAGGCAGGCCCGCGTGGAGCCAAGCGGCAGGCCATACTGGTTGGCATGGGCGTCCATCCCGGTTTTGCCGATTTAGTGGTTCTATGCGCTGGGCGCGTGCTCTTCCTCGAACTGAAATCCCTCAAAGGGCGGCTCAGCCCAGCACAGGAGGCATTCCGCGACGCGGTGTTGGCCCAGGGCTTTGGCTGGGCGCTAGTAAGATCGCTAGATGACGCGCTGGGCGCTCTGGCGGATCATGGCTTCACGACGCGTGTGGCTTCTCCAACAGGGAGGGTCGCACCATGAGCCACGCCGCCACCAATTGGGCGATACAGCAGCGTGGGCTGAAGCCCACTACAAAGATTGTGCTTTGGCACCTCTGTGACCGGTTCAATCCCGACTTCGGCTGCTTCCCGTCCCAGGAACAGCTCGCCCATGACTGCGAGATCAGCCGATCGACACTCAATGACCACCTCACGCTCCTCGAGAGCGCCGGACTGATCCGCCGTGTGCAGCGGCTGAACCCAGGCACCAAGCGACAGATGCCAACCCGCTACATCTTGGCCTTCGAGCCGGGCTTTACCCAAGATCGCGCGGACCCGGGTCCGGAAACCGGACACGGCTCCCAAGCAACCCACACAGGCGAAGCAAAGGGTCCGGAAATCACGGCCATTTCTGAGGATAAACCTGTGGATAACCTGCACCCGGGTCCGAAATTCGCACACGGAGCCGTGTCCGATTTTGACCCCGACCCGTGTCCGGAAAATGCCGATTCCCGTGTCCGGAATTCGGACAGTAACCTTGTAAGAGAACCAGTAAGTAAACCAGTAAAGGAGGAGGAGGACGCGCGAGTGCGCGAAATCGTCGATGAGGAATTTTTCGGATCGCTGTTGGCAGCGCTGGGCTTTGACCCTGACGGGCCTCTACCCGGTTGGTGGCAGGGTTGGCCACCCCGAGAGCATGTTCGGCGCTGGCAAACGGACCTCGGGCTGACCGAAACGGATATCCTCGAGGCTGCGGAAGCGTCCCGCCAAGACCACCCCGAGCCGCCAGATGGCCCCAAGGGCCTGGATCGCATCATGCAGCGCGTCGCCCAGCGCCAAGCGGATGAAAAATCCCGGGGGCGGCGCAAATCTCGCAAGCCATCGAAATCCGAGAACCGACCGATCACCGACTTGCCTGTCTTCTACGCCGAGATGGTCAACTCCGATCGCTACCTGCCCGTCAGCGCGATCTCCAACTCCATGCGCGATGCCATGCTGGCCCGGGGCCTCGTGACCGCCGAGCGTCTACGCGAACGAGGTATCCGATGAAACACGATCGCAATTTGCACCCCTCGTCACGACAAGCCGGTCACGGGCGGCCGAAGCGCGTTATGTCTGTGCAGCAGGCGGTGGAATGGGCGTTTCGCGTTGAGCATGCCCAGCTGGAGCTACCCGAGCCGCCCGACCAAGAGCGTGGCCAGGGATTTGGCTTTGGTCTCGAATACGTGCTCATGCAGCGGGCGGCGCTGGGCTGCAAAATTGACGGCGGTCAGTACAAGATGGGCTTCTATACCCACGAAGACGCCGAAGTGATCGCCGCCACCGTAGCTGGGATGCCCGACAACCTCGGCGGCAAGCGCATGGCGATCCGTGTGGCTGAACTCGCTCGCGCTGGGCTTACGCCCGATTGGATGCCAGGGGCTGTACCGCGCTGCGTGCCGGTCGAGATGAAGCGCAACCGGCATGGCGATCACGCAACCACCGTGGTAGTCGGCACCGAGCGCATTCGAGTGAAAGGGAAATGGCGCAGCGTCGAGGTTCGGGCGTGCCCGGTGATGTTCAGACCGGATGCTAGCCAGATTGAAGCCGCGAGGCGCAACTATCACGATTGGTGCGAAGCATTGGGCTGGGTCAGAGACGGCCTAAGGACAAGCGGGATCCTGCGAGAGGTAGGGGTTACGGCTACGCTACCGAAGCTAAAGCCTTGGTTAAAATCCCAAACGCCAAGATAGATCCACGCTTCGGTACCCTAGAAGTAGTACAAACTTGATCCATTCACCCTTGATTGCAATGCAATCACAACTTACTTTTAGCAAACAGCAGGGAGGAGACCATGGCAAGCATCACGATTCGTAGCCTTGATGACGAAGTAAAGCGCCGCTTGCGCGTTCGCGCGGCGGAGCATGGTCGGTCGATGGAGGAAGAGGCCCGCGAAATCCTGCGCCAGGTTGTCGGGCAAGCAAAGCCCACTCACGACCTTGCCGCGGCCATCCGTGCGCGGGTTGCGCCTCTGGGTGGCATTGATCTTGACCTTCCGCCGCGTGAAGCCATGCGTGAACCTCCCGCGTTCGACCAAGCCTGACGCATGATCATCCTCGACACGAATGTCATCTCGGAGCTTTTGCGTCCGGCCCCGGAGCCCAAGGTCGAACACTGGCTGTCCACTCAGGACGGGCTCAACGTCTACCTGACCTCCATCTCGGAGGCGGAGCTGCGCTACGGTCTCGCAATCATGGGGAACGGCAAGCGCCGCGCCGCGCTGGTTGACGCCGTGGACCGTATCCTGCGCGAGGACCTCGCCGGTCGCATTCTGCCCTTCGACAGTGACGCCGCGCAGTCCTATGCCACCATCGCCGCCGTAAGACGCGCCGTCGGGCGGCCGATTGCCCAGGCTGATTGCCAGATCGCCTCCATTGCACATGCCTGCGGCGCCGCGGTCGCCACGCGCAACACGCCTGATTTCGAGGACTGCGATGTCGACCTGATCAATCCCTGGACAGATCCATGAAAGCTGTCAAAGTAAAAATCTCAAACGAGACGGACCGGAATTTTTCACAAAAGAGACCAGTATGAATGATCATAACGCCAAGGAACTTAGTTTTGAAACCGAACTATTCAAAGCTGCCGACCGGCTGCGCGGCAACCTAGAGCCGTCCGAATATAAGCATGTCGTCCTTGGCCTGGTGTTTCTGAAATACATTTCCGAGGCATTCGAAAGCTACCACTCCAAGCTGGCCGGAGACGACTACGCCGATCCCGAAGACCCGGAGGAATACCTCGCTGAAAACATCTTCTGGGTCCCACAAGAGGCGCGCTGGTCGCATCTGCGCAACAAGGCGCGTGATCCGAACATCGGCAAGATCATCGACGACGCGATGGAATCCATCGAGCGCGTACCGGCCAACGAGAAGCTCAAGGGCGTTTTACCTAAGAACTACGCTCGACCCACGCTCAATAAGGAGATGCTGGGCGACCTGATCGACCTCTTCTCCAAGATCGACATGCGCGGCAACGCGACCGAGGCGCGTGACCTGCTGGGGCGCGTATATGAATACTTCCTCTCGGGCTTCGCCTCGTCCGAAGGCAAGCGGGGCGGCGAATTCTTCACACCCCGTTCGGTCGTAAAAACCTTGGTTGCCATGCTCGAACCCAAGCAAGGCCGCGTGTACGACCCCTGTTGCGGCTCGGGCGGCATGTTCATCCAGTCTGAAAACTTCATCGAAGATCACGGCGGCCGCCGCAATGACATCTCGGTCTACGGGCAGGAGATCAACCACACCACATGGCGGCTGGCGATGATGAACCTGGCCGTTCAGGGCATCGACGCCGAGATCAAGTGGAACAATGAGGGCTCCTTTATCCGCGATGAACTGCCCGATCTGCGCGCCGATTACATCCTCGCCAATCCGCCCTTCAACATCTCGGACTGGGGGGGTGAGCGGCTGACGGATGACGGGCGCTGGAAACACGGCACGCCTCCCAGGGGCAACGCCAACTACGCATGGCTGCAACATATCTTGCACCATCTGGCCCCGCGCGGGACGGCGGGCGTCGTGCTCGCCAATGGCTCCATGTCCTCGCAGCAATCGGGCGAGGGCGACATTCGCCGCGCGATGATCGAGGCTGACAAGGTCGATTGCATGGTCGCCCTGCCGGGGCAGCTCTTCTATTCCACGCAAATTCCCGCCTGCCTGTGGATCCTGGCCAATGATAAATCCACCAACAGCCACCGCGACCGGCGGGGCGAGGTGCTGTTCATCGACGCTCGCCAGATGGGTCACATGGTCGACCGCGTGCGCCGTGACTTCGACGACACCGAGATCGACAAGATCGCCGACACCTACCACCGCTGGCGGGCCAAGGCACCCGATCAGCCCTACAAAGACGAACCGGGCTTCTGCGCCAGCGCCGATCTCGACGCGATCCGCAAGCATGACTACGTCCTGACACCGGGACGCTATGTTGGTGCCGCGGATGAGGAAGACGACGGCGTGCCGTTTGAGGAGAAATTTTTATCATTGGCGAGGCGGCTTGAAACAGAGTTTACACAGTCAATAGCACTTCAGCAGGCTGTTCGAGCAGCGTTAGCGCAGGTCCCGAACGATGACTGAGTGGATAGAGCTTACCGCAGCAGAGTTTTGTTCCTCGGTAAGGGATGGAACACACGATAGCCCCAAACAGAGTACGATAGGTAAAAGACTTATTACTTCAAGGCACTTGAATGGCCATCGCCTTGAGGTCGAAAATGCCTACTTGATCTCGCAACAAGACTTTGACGAGATCAACAAGCGAAGCAAGGTTGATCAATGGGATGTTCTAATCTCAATGATTGGCACTGTGGGCGAGGTATACCTTGAAAAAGGTGAACCGGATTATGCGATCAAGAATATGGGCTTGTTCAAATCCAAGGATGAGGAGTCCGGGAGATGGTTGTATTATTATTTGCAGTCCCCTCAATCCCAGGCAGAACTTTTCGCTAGGTGTCGTGGAACGACGCAGAAATACATCCCCCTGGGAGAATTAAGAAAGTTCCCAATCAAGTTTCCAATTGATCAATTCGCACGCGAAAGCACAATCAATTTGCTGAGCGTTCTCGACGACAAGATCGAGCTGAACCGGCGAATGAATGAGACGTTGGAGGCGATGGCGCGGGCGGTGTTTCGGGATTGGTTCGTGGATTTCGGCCCCACCCGCCGCAAGGCCGCAGGCACCACCGACCCCGCCGCCATCATCGGCGGCCTCCTCCCCAACCTGACCCAAGCCCCTCCCCTCGCCGCCCTCTTCCCTGACAGCTTCGGAGAAAACGGCCTTCCGGAGGGGTGGGAAGAGCGCGAGGTTAGCTCATTCGCCAAGTTGAAAGGTGGTAAGCAGCTCCCTAAAACGGAGTTTGTTGAAGAAGGCGATATTCCAGTTTTCGGCGGAGCTGGCCACATGGGCAATACCGACAAAGCGAACGCGTCGGGCTATGTCATTTCCGTCGGGCGGGTCGGAGCATACTGCGGCAACTTTGTTGCCCACCGAGGGCGGGCATGGATCAACAACAACGCCTCCTTCTTTGAACTGAAGGCCAAGACCAAGCCGGAATGGTTCTTCTATGCGCTGCGAGAACTCGACCTGACAAGGATACGCAAAGGCGCTGCCCAACCTTTCGTGTCGAATAGCGATATTGCGAAGCTGTCGCTTGTTTTTCCTGGGGATGCAGTGCTTGAGAAGTTTCAAGGCATGTTATTGCCACTGATCCAGCTAATCGAAGCCAACGAACAAGAAAACCAAACCCTCGCCGCCACCCGAGACATCCTCCTCCCCAAACTCATGTCCGGCGACCTCCGCCTGACCGGCGCGGAGGGTGATGCTTGAAGAAAGAAGTGAAACAGCTTCGTGAGAAGGCAATCAATGCACTCGTGTTGTCCATCGACCACTTCAACAGGCCTTGGGATCGAGGACGCACCGAGGCCGTTCTGATCTTGATGGATCACTCGTTCGAGATGCTGTTAAAAGCCGCAATCAGGCACAAAAACGGAAAAATACGCAAGCCGCGCAAGAAGCAAACAATCGGCTTCGATGAGTGCGTACGCAAAGGTCTGACCGATGCTAACCTGAAATTACTTTCCGAAGAACAGGCACTTACACTTCAGACGATCAACGGGCAAAGAGATGCTGCACAGCATTACCTCGTCGACATGTCCGAGCACCAGCTCTACTTCTATGCGCAAGCAGGGGTTACGCTTTTCCGCGACATTCACGATACGATTTTCGAGGAAAAGCTCATCCTTGAGCTGCCAGAACGTGTCTTGCCCATATCAACAACTGCACCGCGCGATCTAACCACGCTGTTTGATCAGGAAGTGGAAGAAATTAAGGCGCTTCTTGCCCCTGGTACGCGGCGAAAGATGGATGCGGTAGCAAAAGCCCGCAGCCTTGCAGTACTGGAGAGCGCCGTAAATGGCGACTATGAACAACCCAGCGACAGTGAACTGGAGAAAGTCTGTAAGCGCCTCAGTGAAGGAGAAGCCTGGACAGGCGTATTCCCTGGTGTCGCTGCGATCAACATTTCCGCAGAGGGCGAAGGTCCAACGCTTTGCCTGCGCTTGACCAAGAGGGAAGGGTTACCTGTTACTTTGCTGAAGGAGGGCGAAGGTTCTGGTGCGGCGGTCGCTCTGAAACGCGTCAACGAACTGGATTTCTACAGCTTGGGGGCAAAGGACCTCGCGGGAAAAGTTGGCTTAACTGCGCCGAAGTCGCGGGCATTGGTCGACCACCTGCGGCTTCGGGATAACCCTGATTACTTCAAGGAATTTGAGATCAGTGGAGTGTCGCACGCTCGATACTCTCCGAAGGCAGTCAAGGCCATGAAGGATGCGCTCCAAGAAATGTCAATTGAGGACGTCTGGGCTCAGCGCAAGGCTAGAGCGGTGGGGAAGTGATGGCTGAAGGTCAGTTTATTACAGTTAGGCGCTTATACTGATGAGCGATCTTTATCCCAGCATTGAAGCATTTTGCCGTCATTGGTCCAATGCCGCGATGCTCCAGCATACTTATGAGGCGCTGGAGCGCGAGTTCAAAGCCGGGAACGACGGCTGCATCGACGCAGCCAAAAGCATCCTCGAATGCGCCTGCAAAACTCTTGTCGAGGAACTGGATGATCCAATCAACCCCATCCGGGAACGTCCTGACAGCCCAATAAAAAGCGACAACCCAAGCCTCGGAAACTGGCTGACCGCTGCGATCCGCCTGCTTAACCTTGTCGATGATCGCACAGACCCTCTGAACAAGGTGATTTCGCAGTACAACACACTGACGGTCGAGCTTGGTAATTTTCGTAAAAAGGCCGGGCCACTCAGCCACGGCAAGCTGGGCTTTGTGAACCGCCTAAGTGAACACCACCGGCGAATGGCGATAATTGCAGCCGACACGGTAATCGGCTTCCTGCACGATGCTTATCTGGATCAGCAGACGGACCCTGTGCGGACCTTTGAACCTTACGAACGCTTCGGCCCGTTCAATGAAAAAATTGATGCCTACATCGGCTTCGCGGGGGCTCAGATCGAAGACGGAAGATTGATCGTCAGTGTCGAGCTGGAAGAATTCGATATCAGAAGCATCGACGTCAGTGTATCCCAGCTGTTGTTCGGTGTTGAGCGTCAGACTTACAAGGAAGCACTCCGCCGGACGGCTGCTCTCCCGCTTCCTGAACCTCAGGAGGAGCCGGTCGATGATTAACGAGGACTTGGTAGAACAGGCCGCGCTGGCCATTTTGCAGGATCAGGGCATTCTGTATCTGAGCGCGGATGTGATCTCGCCCGATGGCACTGCGCCTGAGCGCGCGTCCTATGGCGAGGTTCTGTTGATGGGGCGGCTGGAGGCAGCCGTGGCGCGGCTGAATCCCCGCATCCCCGAGGATGCCCGCCGGGACGCGATCCGGCAGATCACCGGGGCGGCGTCGCAAAGCCTGACCGAGGAAAACCGGCGCATCCACGCTCTGCTGGTCAATGGCGTGGACGTGGAGTTCAAGGCGGATGACGGAACGATCAGGGGCGATAAGGTCTGGCTGGTCGATTTCGAGAACCCGCAGGCAAACGACTGGCTGATGACAAACCAGTTCACCGTGATCGAGGGCAAGCACAATCGTCGCCCGGATGTGGTCATGTTCCTGAACGGTCTGCCCGTCGCGGTGATCGAGCTGAAGAACGCCGCCAGCGAGGCCGCGACTATCGAGGATGCATTCGCCCAGCTTCAGACCTACAAACTGCAGGTTCCATCCCTGTTCCGGACGAACGCGGTGTTGATCAGTTCGGACGGATTGCTGGCCCGGATCGGCTCTCTGACGGCGAATGAAGAGCGGTTCATGCCATGGCGCTCGGTCACCGGCGCGGTGGGTGATTTCACGCCCGAAGGACCGCAGGAAATGGCGACGTTGCTGAGGGGCGTGTTCGACAAGGGGCGGTTTCTGGAACTGCTGCGCGATTTCACGGTGTTCGGCGATCTGGGCGAGGGGCCGTTCAAGATCATCGCAGGCTATCACCAGTTTTTCGGCGCCCGAAAGGCATTGGCCAGCGCGATCGAGGCGACCCAGCCCGAAGGCGACCGCCGTATCGGTGTGATCTGGCACACCCAGGGGTCCGGCAAGTCGCTGCTCATGGCGTTCTTCGCGGGGTTGCTGGTGCGCAGTTCGGCGCTGGAGAACCCAACGCTTATTGTCCTGACGGACCGGAATGATCTGGACGATCAGCTTTTTCAGACCTTTGCCATGACGAAAGACCTGATCCGGCAGACGCCCGAGCACGCGGAAAGCCGCGAGGAGCTGCGCGAATTGCTGGCTCGGCAGTCTGGCGGCGTGATCTTCACGACCATGCAAAAGTTCACCCCAGAGAAGAGCGAGGAGCGTTTCCCGACCTTGACCGACCGGCGGAACGTGATCGTCATCGCCGATGAGGCGCATCGCAGTCAGTACGGTCTGGATGCAAAGGTGAACACAAAGACCGGTGAACGGAAATACGGCTACGCCCACTACGTGCGTCAGGCGCTTCCCAATGCCTCGTTTGTCGGCTTTACCGGCACGCCGATTGAAACCGCGGACGTCAACACCCCAGCGGTTTTTGGTGACTATGTCGACATTTACGACATCACCCGGGCCGTCGAAGACAAGGCCACGGTGCCTATTTACTATGAGAGCCGGTTGGCCCGTATCGAGCTTGACGACGACGAGAAGCCGAAGATCGACGATGAGATCGCTGCGATCCTCGAAGACGATACGTTGTCCGAACAGGAGAAGACCAAGGCCAAGTGGAGCACCGTTGAGGCGCTGGTCGGTGCAGAAAAGCGGCTGAAGCAAGTGGCCGCCGATCTTGTAAAGCACCTGGAAGCGCGGACTTCCGCCCTTGGTGGCAAAGCCATGGCGGTTTGCATGAGCCGCCGGATCTGCGTCGCGCTCTATAACGAGATCGTCGCGCTTCGCCCCGACTGGCATTCGGACGACGATGCATCTGGCGCGGTCAAGATCGTCATGACTGGCTCAGCATCGGACCCGCTCGAATGGCAAACGCATATCGGAAACAAGAAACGGCGCGATGACCTTGCGAAAAGGGCGCGCGACCCGGATGACCCACTGAAGCTGGTCATCGTTCGGGACATGTGGCTGACCGGCTTCGACGCCCCGTGCATGCACACAATGTATGTCGACAAGCCCATGCGGGGACATGGGTTGATGCAGGCCATTGCCCGGGTCAACCGAGTCTTTCGGGACAAGCCGGGCGGACTGGTGGTCGACTATATCGGCATTGCCCAGAACCTGAAAAATGCTTTGTCTCAGTATTCCGACGCCGACCGCGAACGCACCGGTATCGACGAGGAACAAGCAGTGGCGCTGCTGGCTGAGAAGCTCGACGTCGTCCGGCACATGTTCAATGGTCATGACTATAGCGTAGGCCTTCATGGCGCGGCTCAGGCGCGCTTGCAGGCGCTCGGTGATGCGGTCGATTGGATCGTCGGACAACAAGCACAGGCAGCACGCCAGAAGGCGTCCGACATCGACAAAAAAAAGGAACTGTCGCGGTTTCAGGACGCAGCTCTAGAACTGTCACGCGCCTTTGCTTTGGCATCGTCCAGCGACTTGGCAAAGGACGTCAAAGACGAGGTCGGCTTCCTTCAGGCCGTCCGCGCTGCGATGACCAAAACCACAGTCAAAGGCAAACTCTCTTCTCGGGCGAAGCAATTTGCGATCGAGCAGTTGGTCAACAAGGCGGTCGCTGATGCGGAAATCGTCGACATCTTGCATGCGGTGGGCATGAAGACGCCCGACATTTCCATCCTGTCCGATGAATTTCTTCTCGAAATTCAGTCTATGGAGCGCAAAAACCTCGCCCTGGAAGCGCTCAAGAAGCTCCTGAACGGAGAAATTAAGAGCAAAGCGAAACGAAATGTCGTTGAAAGCCGCGCCTTCAGTCAACGCCTAGAAGAAGCAGTCGCCCGCTATCATGCCAACGCCATTTCAACGGTTGAGATGATTCAGACCCTGATTGACCTTGCCAAAGACGTGAAAGCATCGGCCGCCCGCGGTGAAGCCGAAGGCTTGTCAACCGAAGAGCTGGCCTTTTATGACGCCTTGGCGCAGAACAACAGCGCTATTGAGGCTATGGGCAACGATGAGTTGCGCCTAATCGCTCACGAACTGCTCAATCAAGTCCGCAAGAACGCAACAGTCGATTGGCACAAGAAAGAAAGTGCGCGTGCTCGGATGCGAATCTTGGTCAAGCGCATTCTCAAAAAATACGGTTACCCACCAGACCTCTCTCAAGACGCCATCCAGACCGTGCTTGAACAAGCCGAAACTTTATTGCGCGATCTAAACTAATTCTTCAGCTGACCACGAGGTCAATCTGAAAGAAGACTGCAGACGCTGACTTCGCCCCCCTCCCATGGTTCCTCCCCGGGCCTCTGCGTATACGGGGGGGCGCAGCGCGCAAGTTTTCTAGCGACTTGGATTTTCACCGGGGAATCCACTTTGAAGCCACCCATGATTGAAGAGACTACAATACATCACAATAACAATGTCTTGCGTGACTCACGGCGTTTCCCAGTGTGGATTTTAGTATTTTAGTCAAGAATCCACCTGAGCCAGTTTTGGATCCACGGAATCCAGCTGGAAGCCACCCACAGAAAATGTGACTCCGATTCACATTTTGGATTGACTTTTCTAGCCCCCTTGACGTACCCCTTAATCATCAAAGAATTGCGCCCGGAGGATATCCTTCGCGGGCGCTTTTGTTTTTCCGACATCGCGATTGCTGACGACCCCATGGTATGGGGTGTAGCTTCGGCATGCATCGCCCTTGCCAGTGAGCCCCCAACCCCATGGATCTTGTTTTTGCGCCGCGCCAGATTGAGCTCTGGCCGATCGAGAAGCTTCGCCCCTATGCCAAGAACGCAAAAATCCATGGCGATGCCCAAGTTGCGAAGATCGCGGCCAGCATGGCCAAGTTCGGCTGGACGGTACCGTGCTTGGTCGCGGACGACGGCGAGTTGATCGCGGGCCATGGGCGCGTGCTGGCAGCCGGCGCGCTGGGTCTGACCGAGGCCCCTGTCATCAGGCTTGGCCATCTCGATGAAGCGGAGCGGCGCGCCTATCGCATTGCCGACAACAAGCTCACGGAACTTGGCGAATGGGACGAGGCCATGCTGCGCGATGAGATCGCAGGGCTCTTGGCGGAAGACTTCGACCTCGATCTTCTGGGCTTCTCGGATGAGGATCTGGATGCCCTGCTGCAGGACCCGGATGCGCTGGGCAGCGATGGTGTGGTCGATGGTGAGGATGATATTCCTGAGCCACCGGCTAAGCCAGTATCGGTCGCGGGTGATTTGTGGCAGCTCGGGCCGCACCGACTGATCTGTGGTGACAGTACCAGCGCGAATGTCGTTGGACGGCTGCTGGGCGATGTGAAGCCACAGCTGATGGTGACCGATCCACCCTACGGCGTGGAATACGACCCGTCCTGGCGCAACCAAGCAGGAGCTGCCAAGACCAAACGCACCGGCAAGGTGCTGAACGACGACCGCGCTGACTGGCACGAGGCCTGGTCGCTCTTTCCCGGCGATGTGGCCTATATCTGGCATGGCGCCCTGCATGCCGCGACGGTGGCGGACAGTCTGATCGCCGCGGGTTTCGCCATCCGCTCCCAAATCATCTGGGCCAAAGACAGGCTGGTGCTCAGCCGCGGCGATTACCACTGGCAGCATGAGCCCTGCTGGTATGCGGTGCGGGCCAAGGGCAAGGGCCACTGGGCAGGCGATCGCAAGCAGACCACGCTCTGGCAGATTGCTAACAAGGACCAGGATGCCGAGACCGTGCACGGCACACAAAAGCCGGTCGAATGCATGCGCCGCCCGATCCTGAACAACTCCAGCCCAGGTCTGGCCGTCTATGAGCCGTTCATGGGATCCGGGACCACGCTCATCGCGGCTGAGACCACCGGCCGCATTTGCTACGGGGTAGAGCTGAACCCGGTTTACGTCGATGTCGCTATCGAGCGCTGGCAAGCCTTCACCGGCGAGGAGGCAGTTCTGACAGACAGTGGCGAAACCTTCTCGGGCCTCAAGTCCAAGCGGCTGGCGGCGTGATGCAGTCGCGGTGCCAATCGCTGATCGAGGCGATCACCAATGTCGTGGTCGGTTATGCGCTGGCCGTCATCACTCAGATCATAGTGTTCCCATGGTTTGGGCTGCAGGTCAGTCTCAGCGACAACCTAGCGATCGGTGCGCTGTTTGTGATGATCTCCTTGCTGCGCAGCTATGCGCTGCGCCGGCTGTTCGAGCGCTGGCGATGATGGGCGGACTCAGGCCGCGTCCAATTTGTAAACAGTGCCGCGCTCGTGGTGTTTCTCAGACGTGATTGGCAGGCCAAGCTTCTTCTTGAGCGCACCAGAGATTGCACCTCTCGCCGTATGCGCTTGCCAAGATGTCGCCTTAACGATCTCGGCGATGGAGGCACCTTCCGGTCGCTGCAGCATCTCAATCAAGAGCGCTTGCTTGGTGCCTTGCCGGATAGAGACCAGCTTAGGGCCTTCACTTGCGTCTGCGGCCACTTCCGTAGATTTGGCCGCTGGCCGAGCCTTGCGGATATTGCTGACCGTGCTCGCGACAACCGGATCAATGCCGATGGCATCAAGTCCAGCCTCAGTTGCAATCAAGGTCGTGCCATGGCCATCACCGGTCTCACGCCAGAGTGGCTCATTGCGGCGCAGGTTGGCATCAACCTCTTCAAGCCAGCCGCGCTCGATCATCTTGGAAACGGTCATCTTGGCCGCAGCGCCAGCAAGCCCGTCGGGCAGCGGCATCGCCAAGTTGCCAGGGCGGGATGCGGCGCGCGTGAGGATAATGGTTTGCGTGTCGGTAATCTTCGGCATCGATGCCTCCATATTTTTAGTGTTGCTCTGTGCCGTTATTCGGCGGTGTCCATCGCGGCAAAAATTGCAAAATGCTGCACCCAACCGGTGAGGTATGGCAGTCCCGCAGGGATGCCGTCTTTCCGCTGGGTCTGCGCACTGATCGTCCAGGCCTGCCATTTCTGGATCGTCTTAATGATCGCGGCTTCATTGTTCGTGGTGCGGCCTTGCAACGCGTCAATCAAATCATCGGCAAAATGCCGACCCATTGAGCTGTCCAAGAAATCCCTGATGCCGCGCATCTCATCCTCGGTACCAGCGCCTGTCGCCAAACCGATAAAGGCGCAGGCCACCGTCCAGATTTGATCTGTCGGACGATCCCGTAAGGCGCAGGCAGTCATCTGTCCGTAGAACCCGTAGGTCTCGTTTTGGCTGGGAAGAACCAACTCGCTCATTGCTCTGCCTCCGCTTCCGCCCAAGCTCCATCGTGCCAGACATACAGGTAGCCAAAGGCGCGGGTTGGTCGTGGCAAGACCACTGGCGCCCGCGGCGGATCGAAACAGTCCAGCGCCTCGGTACTAACTTGCCGGATTTCTCGGGCGGCCAGGATGTCCTCGGGCATCCACGTGGCTAGCGCGGGAAGCATGTGCGCCGGGTACCCGTCGTAATGAATGTAAACGTGGGCCCATTCTTCGGGTCCGGTCTGGATGGCGATCTGTGCGCAGGTGCTCATCTTGCCCTCCCTCAAATGAGTTGCAGGCAGGCCAGCAGGGTGCTGGCAGCGGCAAGCTGGGTCGTGGGTAGTTCGATCTTGATGTGGGAGATCACATCGGAGGCCTCGGCAATGATGCCGCCGTCGCGCAGAGCAGCCTCGATGGCCTCTGCAACCGCGTCGGGCCGCGAGCGGTCAAAATGATTGGGTAAGGTATCGTGGTCGATGCGGAGGGTGCTGATCGCTTTCATGGCAAGGTCCTCACTTCTGCTGAGCAATCAGCGCGAGGAGGACCGCCGCCATGCCGCCCAGGTATTCACCGCGGCGGAACACGATCTCGTCAATGTGGCCGGCGTTGTCGATCGCGGGGTCAACCGCGAGATCGTCTGCCATGTGCAGCATCAGGCGTTTAGCTTCGGCGTTGTAGCGGGTGGCTAGGGTCATTTGTGTTTCTCCAATCAGGAAATTTGCTTGATGTGAGAATCGCTCGACACCGAAGTGTAATCAACTCAAATAGAAATATTTTTCTGTTTATTTTCAATGTTTTGAGGTTAATTCAACCGCCATGGAAGGTCTATCTGAACGCGCCTATGCCGAGCATGCCGGGATCTCCCGCGGCGCGGTCCAAAAGGCGCGCAAAAATGGGCGGCTGGTGCTCTTTGCAGACGGATCCATCAACGCTGCAGCCTCGGATGTACGGCGTGGTTCAGCGACCGATCCGGATCAAAAGATACGGTCAAGGGGCGGGCTTGGTGCAACTGGTGACGGCTCAGCAGCCTCAGGCCCCGGCGACAGCACGTCTTATATCAAAGCGCGCACCGCGCTCACCGTCTATCAGGCGCAGGAGCGTCAGCTCTCGATCCAGAAGAAGAAGGGCGTACTGGTGGATCGGGCGCGCGCCGAGACGCTGGTGTTTCGGCTTGCACGGCAGGAGCGCGATACTTGGATCACCTGGCCCACCCGCGTATCCGCCCTGATGGCCGCACAATTATCCGCAGAGATGGAGAAATATGCGGGGATGCCCGTAACGATCGAGGCTGCGATCCTGCAAAGGGTGCTGGAAACCCATGTCCGAGAGCAGCTCAACGCCCTGGCAAACCTCAGGGTCTCGCTTGAATGACGAAGATCGTGACACTGATCTAACCGAGGGCCTTGATCTCGACTTTGACGGCGCCGAGGATATCCTGCGTGTCTGGCAGCGTGGCATACGGCCTGATCCGGATCTGACAGTGTCGCAATGGGCGGATGCGCATCGCAAGTTGTCATCGCGCGCGAGCGCCGAACCCGGTCAGTACCGTACATCGCGGACACCATACCTACGCGCAATCATGGATGCGCTGTCGCCAAACCATCCCGCGCAGCGGATCAGCTTTATGAAAGCCGCCCAGGTCGGGGCGACAGAAGCCGGCAACAACTGGATCGGCTTCGTGATCCATCACGCGCCCGGCCCCATGCTCGCCGTGCTGCCCACCGTCGAGATGGCCAAACGGACATCGCGCGGCCGGATTGATCCACTGATTGAGGACAGCCCTGCGCTAAAAGAACGGGTGCAGCCTGCGCGGTCACGCGATGCTGGGAACTCAATGCTGTCCAAGGAATTTCCCGGCGGCATCTTGGTGCTTACCGGTGCCAATAGTGCCACTGGCCTAAGGTCTATGCCCGCACGCTATGTGTTTCTTGACGAGGTCGATGCTTATCCGGCTTCAGCTGACGAGGAAGGCGATCCGGTCAGTTTGGCCGAAGCGCGCACCACGACCTTTGCACATAGGCGTAAGGTGTTCATGGTATCGACGCCAACGATCCGAGGGCTAAGCCGGATAGAGCGCGAGTTTGAAGCCAGCGATCAGCGGCGGTATTTTGTGCCCTGCCCGCATTGCGGCCAGATGCAATGGCTGCAGTTCGAGCGCCTGCGCTGGGCGAAGGGACGGCCCGAAACGGCGGCCTATGCCTGCGAGGGTTGCGAGCGGCCCATTGCCGAGCACCACAAGACGCAGATGCTTGAGCGGGGTGAGTGGCGGGCGACCGCGACCAGTGCTGATCCCAATGCGATTGGGTTCCATCTGTCGGCGCTCTATTCGCCGATCGGCTGGAAAAGCTGGGAGCAGATCGCACGCGACTGGCTGGCGGCCCAAGGCTCAGACGAGATGCTGCGCGCGGCGCGCAACACCCTGCTCGGCGAGACATGGGTTGAAAGTGGCGAAGCCCCAGAATGGCAGCGTCTCGCGGATCAGCGTAAAGCCTTTGCGGCGCAGGTCCCAATTGGCGGCCTGTTCCTGACCGCAGGTGCGGACGTCCAGAAAGACCGCATCGAGGTGGATGTCTGGGCTTGGGGACGCGGCTTGGAAAGTTGGCTCGTAGATCACATTGTCATCCCGGGTGGACCCGATGATCCAGCCTGCTGGGACGCACTGACGGCCCTGCTTGGTCAAACATGGACGCATGAGAACGGCGCAATCATGACGCTGGCGAAGCTTGCCATTGATACCGGATACGAGTCCGCCGCTGTTTATGCCTGGGCGCGCAAGCAGGGCATTGCGCAGGTCGCACCTGTGAAGGGCTTAGAGGGGTTCAATCGGGCAACGCCAGTCTCGGGGCCAACCTTTGTGGATGCCACAGTGAATGGACGCAAACTCAAGCGCGGCGCGCGCCTCTGGACCGTAGCAACAGCCACCTTCAAAGCGGAGACCTATCGCTATCTGCGGTTGGAGCGGCCAGATGAGCCCGATGCCGCAGCACCTGCTGGGACGGTTCACTTGCCCGACTGGGCTGACAGCGAATGGCTCAAACAGTTGGTGGGCGAGCAACTGGTCACAATCCGCAACAAGCGCGGTTTTGCTCGCCAAGAATGGCAAAAGCTGCGCGAGCGCAACGAGGCGCTGGACACACGGGTCTATGCACGGGCTGCGGCCTGGATCCTCGGGGCCGATCGCTTTGATGAGCGCATGTGGCGGCAGCTGGA
>Ga0233398_1000366_pt1 | contig 24624 bp, 35 predicted proteins | sample 38DmetaG_FD_182697 | JGI IMG/M metagenome (GOLD analysis project Ga0233398, IMG submission 182697) | Seawater microbial communities from Monterey Bay, California, United States - 38D | ecosystem: Environmental > Aquatic > Marine > Coastal | place: USA: California | collected 2016-10-02
CGTCATAGAGGCAGGAGAGGATGCACCTGAGTACACCAGTATAGACTTCTTGCCAAAGATGATTAGAAAGCCATTGTGAGCCGCTAGAGCCGTTATCTCGTCAAAGCCTGTAGGCCATACAGTAGTAACGTCTAACGAGCCTGATGTGCCTCCTGTCCAGTGATGGCCATTTAGTAGGTCAGACCAGTAGACAGTGTGCTTGTTACCTGTAATGTCTGCTGCCCAGAGACGACCGTATGCTGCTAAGACTTCGTTAGCCTCTGGTGCTACACCTGTCGCGTGACTGTGTGCTGAGTGTTCTTCTAGTACAAACGAACCATCGTGGTCTGTGCCTAGTACATACTCGTGATCTCTTTGGAATAAGTAGACATGATCGTTTAAAGTAACAGCTTTCCAGTTATTAGCTGTAGGCGTGTACCCTGTTGGTGTAGCATCCGTTAACGTGGTAGTGCCTGTAAAGATTTTATTGTTACCTGCTGACAGTATCACTTTATCGCCAGAGTTATCAATGTACTCGTATACAGTCTCTATACCACGACTAGTACCTAGTACAGAAGAGCCGTTAGTAGACACCTCTACCCAGCCCTTACGTGCACCAATACGGCCTAGCTGATCAATAACACAGTTGTCTGCAACAGCAGCAAACGAAGGATCAACACCAATAGGTGAGTCCTGTGTGTTTAGACCAAAAAAGCCTGGAGCAGCTACTGTAATGTTCTGTAGTTGTTGTGCCATTAAGAATACCAGATAGTTTCTTCAGGATGTTGTGACGCATCTATAGCAATAGCATCAGACAATGTTCTGTCAGCCAGAGCAAACAACTCTGCTGCACTTGTACCGCCAGTCTCTCCACGCTCTCTAGCACCCAGTGCTGTAGCAATCTGCACTACAGGTGACGAAGGTACTGCCAGAGTCTCTGTGTCTTCTGTGAAGTCTGCTGTACGTAGTACCACGTTAAAGCGTAGCTGATACACACCGTCAGGCTTAGGGTAGATGTCCACAGCGTTGTCACCAGCAGCGTTAACACCGTTGAAGCTGTAAAACTGTGGAGAACCCAGAGGCGGTGTCTCAATCAAGAAAGCGTTGTCCATCCAGCGAGAAGGACGGTACTGCATGAACCAGTCTGAAGTGTCGTTAATAACGTCCAGCAGCTTCATTCTGTTCTGTGAACCAGTCAACACATAGTTAAAGGTTGTGTCGTCTGTGGTTACAGTCAATGTAGTACGTAGGGCTGTCCAGTCGTAGGAGTCTTCTACAGAGCGTTTAGCGTCATTAACAAACTCTCCAATAAGTTTAGAGTAGCTGTTCTGAGAAACTGATGTTACTTCATCTTCTCTGAGTCTACGCAATACGCTGTTTACGAGTTGTAAGTATGTCATTACAATGAAACCTTCTGTGAGTCTAGCCACTGCTGTAGCATTTCTTCTTGAGTTAATTGTCGTGGTGGTAAGTTAATCTGTAAACCACTATCGTTTGTCAGCATACGAGGCTGTGTAAACTGTTCTAAAGGCCGCTGCTGCTCATACTGGTAGGGCATAAGCTCTGGTGTAGGAAGCAGGCTAAAGGGCACTAGCTCTTGTGTAGAGCCTACTTGTGTTTCTAGCTTCAGCATGTCACCAAAGAGAGAGTCTGTGGTGCGTGTGGCGTTACCAGCTCCTACGCCTGTGCCTATGCCGCTGCCTGATCCTCTTCCAGAACCGTTACCGTTACCATCTCCGTCACCAGTGCCATCTCCAGTACCGTCTCCAGTGCCTTCCCCTGTACCAGTGCCATCTCCAGTGCCAGTGCCATCTCCTGTACCAGTACCGTCTCCTGTAGTACCAGCAGTACCTGTAGTGCCTGTAGTGCCTGTAGTTCCAGCAGTATCTGTAGTTCCTGTAGTGCCGTCTACAGGTGTAGTATCAGACGGGATTCCTGAAGTAGTGTCAGTAGCGGGAGTTGTTCCTGTTGGTGTAGTAGTGGTTGTAGTAGTTGTGGTTGTACCAGTATCTACTGTAGTGTCTGTAGGCAAGCCTATAGTATCATCATCCGCTGTTTCTGCAAAAATATCTAAGGAGTATAACGGATCAGTACCTTCTTCCTCCTCTCCTGTTTCTGTAGCTTCGGCAGCCTCTTCAGTAGAAGTTGTTTCTGTTGTTGCTGGGCCGTAAACATCATCAGCAGGTACATTCCTTCGTAGTTCGTCTACAAAGATACCACCCATGCGTATGTAATCTTCTAACATACCTTCGCGAACATCAGCGTCTGTCTCTGCTAAAACTGCTTCATACACTTGTCTAAATATTGGGTTTTGTTCTGGAGTGCCTTCGCCTTCCGCAGATACTCCTGCTCCTGCTGAGCCTGAAGCTGCACCACCACCTCCTGCTCCGCCGCCTGCTTCGGATTCGTCTTCAGTAGGTAGCTTTACGTCTACTTCAGGAGGATCAGCAGTAATAACTACTTCTTCAAACTCTGGGTCTACTTCTTCCTCTACTCTAGTAGTCTCTGGTTCACGGCCTGTAACATCTACTTCTTTTCCGTCACCATCAGTAACAGTAACTTCAGTCTGTCTTTTAGCTTCAGCTTCAGCGGCTAACCTGTCTGCTTCAGCTTGCTCTGCTGCTACACGTTCTGCCTCTCTGCGTTTAGCCTCTGCTGCCGCTGCTGCTTGTCTTTCTGCTTCAGCTTGTGCAGCTCTCTCAGCAGCTATTCTTTGTTCTTCAGCTATTCTAGCAGCCTCTGCTTGCTCGTCAGCTATCTGCTGTTGACGTTGGCGTTCTGCTTCAGCTTCTTTAGCAAGCCTCTCTTGTTCCAGTGCCGCTGCTGCGTCAGCTTCTTCTTGTGCTGCTCTTTCTGCTGCTATACGATCTCTCTCAGCTTGCTCTGCTGCTGCCTGTGCTGCTGCTCTAGCGGCCTCTGCTGCTGCTTGCTCTTCTGCTCTACGTCTAGCTTCTTCTTCTTGAGCAAGTCTAGCAGCTTCTATTGCAGCTAGTTGAGCTTGTCTTTGTGAGTCTTCTTCTACTTGCTCCTCAGCTACGCCTACAGAACCTGCCCCAATAGAAACTATATCACCTACTTCAGCCATCTCTGCTAATGTTCTAGGAGCTGTAGTACCAGTAATGGGGGAACCGCTTGATGCTGTAAAACCGCCTGAACCAGGCTGTCCTGCTATGTTGACACCAGACAATGCTACGTTTATAAAGTCACTAGCGTCAGCATCTCCTGATATAATATTAGTAGCTGATATAAAGCCTTCAGAAAGACCACCAGTAGCTACGCCAAGAGCAGCTCTTAGATAGGGGTTGATACCTGCAAAGACACTCTCAGAAGGCGTGTAAACAGTAGAGTAAGTACCCGCTGGGCCATAAGACTGATAAGACCCTGATGCGCTATAGTCATCACCCAGTGTCTGTGCTAAAGCGTTCTCACCTACGCCTGTTGTGAAGTACAGAGTTTGTCCATCTACTTCTATAGAGGGCGGTATGTCGTTCTCTTTAAGATACTCAGCTATTCTATCAGCAGCAGCTTGACCAGCTACAGAGCTAGGGCCACTAAAACCTGCTCTAGCAAAGTCACCTGGATCGTAGTTGTTGTAGTTATAAACAGAAGCAGTCTGTGCTTGTTGCTGTTGTACTTCCTCTAACAAAGCATTGTAGTGCGACAGTGCTTCGTCAGGAGTTTCATAAGTAGGAGCAGAGCCATAGTCTTGAGAGCTTATTGTCTGAGTATAAACAGTAGGAGTGTAACCCAGCTCTTCTGCCTCTTGTTCAGGTTCTACAGCTTCTGGCTCAAACGCAGCTAAGGCATTAGAAAGCTCAGTATCTGCTGCAAAGTCTGAGAACACAGGAGGCTGCGCTCTAGGCATGTCAAAGCCTGCTGGCTGTGTAGTAGCAGCAACGGGACGCTTTTCCTCTCTAACAGGAACGCGAGTACGACCAGTTTTTACTTTAACGCCTCTTGCCATTATCGTTCTCTTTGTACGTTCTTAGTCTTTTCTACTGTGCGCATAGCGCCTAGTCCTAACATACCCATTAACACACTAGTAAGCAGTGAGCTGTCAACAGGAGGAACAGTAAACCATATACCCAGAATAGGGGCTAAGATAGTAGAATATAGAAGAGCTAGTCCACATATCCATCCTATAGCAGGTCGCCAACCCGCTACAAACAAACTCTTATGTGCTGCTTCAGTCTTGTTGACTTCTAATTGACCTTTAGCTAATTCCTGTGCATGTTTCTCTGCCATAGTCGCTAACTCAAACGCTATAGCATTTTTCTTGTCTTTATCCTCTATGACTTTATCTAAGAGGCTAGTAACAGGTGCTATCAAGGAACTCAATATAGACATATATTATACACTATTTTTAGTTATTTGTCAAGTGGTTTGTTCTTGCCCAGGATACCCTGCACAGTATCTGACTCGTATATCCTAATACCTAGCCACACAATAGTCAGCAAAGACGCTGTAGGTGGTAACCAAGCCGCTAGTGACATCACCGCTGTAGATGCAGCAGCAACGTCTAGCATGTCTTTAGTAGACTCGTCCATCATCATGATAACGTCCTTGTTTACTGTTTAGCTTTGTTGTTTAAGAAAGCAAACTGCTCTAGGACTTTGTAAGCCTTAGCAACAAACTCGTCATCCTTCGGAGTCTCTGTGTAGTTACACACAATACTGGCTATAGTGACCAGTGAAGTAGCAAGTACATACAAGTCTAATAAGTAGGCCATTACCAAGGCACTCCAGCAGTAATCGCAGGAGCTTTACTGTCTGCAATCTGTGCAGCGATAGAGTCTTCCAGAGCTGTTACTGCTTCCTCGCCCATGCTGTCCTTCACCCAGCCAATAGCCTGAGCTTCTGTGATGTCTGCATAGGCTGTGTAGCCGTCAGCAGAACTGTCAGGAGTAAAGCCACAAGTTCCATAGCTGCTGCCTGAGTGTGTTACTGCGTCGTCACCAGTACCTACTACTTCGCTGTCTGAGGCTCGCCAGTGTGCTACAACAACACCGTCATCAGTGTTGCGTTCTAAGGTTGAGATTGTCCAAGTTACTGCCATTGTTTTATTCCTCTAGTTGTGCAACACGGTTGCGTAATGATTGTATTTCTTTGATTAACATTGGGACTAATTTTGAGTAGTCCACGCCCATCATTTCTTCTGAGTCTTCTGGTACTGATACAGCCTCTGGTACTACCTCAAGTAGCTCCTGTGCAATCATGCCGTAGTCTTGGTGAGAGCCGTCAGCAATCCAATCAAACTTGCGTACTTGGATAGAGTCTACTTTGCTACCTGCGTCATCAGCGTCTGCAATGTTTTCCTTGAGGCGTTGGTCTGATGAGGTGTTGTAGGATGTTGATGAGCCTGTTGAAGTAATAGAGCCTACGGCTGACCCGTTGTAAACCCAATAAGCAAAATAAGAATTTCCGCTTGTTTGTGTAGTTTTACCTTGAAAACAATCACTAGCGCCTTGTGCCACTATAGCAGGGTTTGTACCAACCGCTTGTGCGCTTATTTTACCGGCTGATATTGGGCTAGTAGTACCCACCAACAGGTTGCCGCCATAAGTAAACCTAGCTGTCTCGCTACCTGCTGTTTCAGACCTAATAATCAAATCATTAGCATCAGCGCCAATAGAATGTTGATTGCCGCCAGCGGCTTGGTACTTTGTTTTACTTGATAGGTAGAGGTCTTTGAAGCGACCAGTTGAATAACCTAAGTCGATAGCGTTATCTCTAGCTGTTCCTGTTGCAGTAGAAACAGGGTAAATAAAATCACTAGCATCCAAAAAACGTAAAGCTGTATCGCCTGTGCCAATGTATAAATCGCCACCAGAAGTACCAATACTACCTACGGTTGTGCCGCCTTTGCGGAATACTGCAATGTCGCCATCACCGTTATCTCTGCGAAACTCCACCGCATATGCATTGTCTACACGAGAGATAAGCTGACCCGCTTGAGTAATGGTTGTTGAACCCAAAGCTTCTGGTGAAGTACCACCCACCAACAGGTTGCCTGATGAGTCTATGCGCATGGCTTCTGAGGCAGTACCAGAACTTGTGGTATTGAATATCAGACTACCGTAGTTAGTACCCCCTGCTGTTCTTTTTCCTGTAATGCTTGCTAAATTTATACCTGAAGAACTGTTAAAGAAATTGATTGTGCTTATATTATCTTCAGAGTTAGGCGCAGTCCCTGTAAGTCTTATGTTTCCTGATGAGTCGATGCGCATGCGTTCGTCAAGTGTCGAGGTATTAACGTCTGTTGTACTTAAAGTTAAATAAGCACCGCCAGAGGATGAAGCTGAAAAAGACTTAATGGCAGTAGATACGCCCTCTGTAGGGTTAGTTGCATCTTGCGTATAAAACTCAATCCCGCCTGTTTGTTGATTAGCGTCTTGTTGCGAATCTCTATCCTGAATACGGATAGTTCCAGAAGTAGCTCCTGCGTTACTGTGTTCTAAATGCAAGCCTGTAGCAGGCGAACTAGTACCAATACCCAAAGACTCCGCAGACGCATCCCAGAACAACTTAGCCGTTGTGCCTGTGTCCTCGTAGAATGCAACATCTTGGTTTTGGTAAAAAGCTGCAACTTTATTGTTATCTGTATCCCAGATACCCATTGCCTGTGCAACATCAGCGCCGATAGTACCTGAACCAACAGATGACCCTGTTCGGGAAAATGTAATCTGTTGAGATGAAGGGTTATTGATTGCAGTGCTACCATCAACAGTCAAACCATCAGCGGTCACTGTGCCAGTAACGTCTATGCCTGTGGAGTTAATTGCTAACTTGTTTGCATTGTTTACAGCAAAGTAATGGTTGGAGCCTGTTGGAACATTGTAGAACCAAGTTCCTGCCGTGCCGTCACCACCAATCCAACGGTCTGTACCTGCTCCAGTGTTGCCTGATGCGCCGTCTACAGCTAAGTAGCCTGTTGCCTGTAAGTTTCCAGTAACGTCTATGCCTGTGGAGGTGGTGGCTAGTTTCTCTGCTCCGTTATAACGAAGGCTTGTCGCACCAGCACTATCAAACCTTGCATTAGCCACACCAGAACTATTTTGAATAAGGGTAAACGAACCATTGCTTTGAAGAACTAAAGCCCCTGTTCCTTCGTCAGCAACAAAACTATTATTACCATCATGATAAATCTGTAGGTCAGAGCCAGCACCAAAGATAGCTTTGCCGTTGTCTTGGAAGGTTACATTACCACTAGGGTTAGTACCCAGCTCTACAATAGCACCGCCATTGTCTTCAGTAAATAGTCGTTTGTCAGCTACGTTGACCGCCAGTTCACCCTGTACAAGATCACTTGCTGTTGGAACGGCAGAAGCAGTAGAGCTGTTCTTTGTTACAATTTTTGTTGCCATAGTTATATACCCTTAGTATGTGCCGCCGTTCAGCGTACCAGTAGTCATGTTGTCTGCGTTAAGTGTTGAGTTAGATTGTAAAGCTGTGTCAGCCTTCGTACCCTGTGCCGCTGTAGCGTAGTCCGTAGCCGCTGTAGTAGCTGCTGTGCCTAGTCCTAAGTTAGTTCTAGCAGCAGATGCACTAGCCAAGTCAGACAGGTTGTTAGCCTTCAGAGCTGCTGTAGACAACTCCGCTGCTGCCGCTGTAGCACTAGCTGCTGCTGAGGTTGCACTGCTTGCCGCTGCTGTGGCACTGGAAGCTGCTGCTGTAGCACTAGCTGCTGCATTGGTCTCAGCAGTCTCAGCGTTAGTCTCAGCAGTCTCTGCATTGGTCTGTGCCGTCTGTGCTGCTGTGGCGCTAGTAGCTGCATTGCTTGCCTGTGTAGAAGCTGTAGATGCGCTTGTGGCTGCGTTGGTAGCACTTGTAGCTGCCTCACTAGCCTTAGTTGTGGCTGTGGTTGCACTGGCTGCTGCGTTGGTTGCTGAGGTAGCCGCTGCACTAGCATCCGCAGATACAGAGGACTCTGAAGCAGCCGCAGCGGTAGCACTTGCAGCAGCATTGGTAGCTGAGGTAGCTGCACCTGTAGCTGATGCCGCTGAAGCAGTAGCTGAGTCACTAGCAGCAGTGGCTGAAGAGGAAGCATTAGAGGCCGATGTAGCAGCATTGCTTTCGGAGGTTGAGGCATTGCTGGCGCTAGTCGAAGCCTCTGATGCTTTAGTCGTTGCCGTAGAAGCACTGTTAGACGCACTGGTTGCGCTTGTAGCGGCTTCTGAGGCTTTAGTAGTAGCAGTGGTAGCACTAGCAGCGGAAGCCGTCTCAGAGGCTCCTGAGGCTGTCTCAGAGGCACTAGCTGCTGTAGCACTTGTGGCAGCACCTGTAGCACTGGTGGCTGCATTAGTCTCTGAGGATGCTGCGGCAGTTGCTGAGTTCTCTGCTGCTGTTGCGTAGGCTGCGACACCTGTAGCGCTGTTAGCTGCATCAGTAGCAGATGTGCTTGCTTCAGCCGCTTTAGTTGTAGCAGTAGTTGCAGAGTTAGCTGCCTCTACAGCACTAGTAGCTGCATCACTTGCTTTCGTAGTAGCTATGTTAGCTTGGGCTGTAACAATGGATATGGTAGCGTCCGTATTGGAATCGCCTGCACCACCGTCACCTCTAAATATAGCCATTATAGCTCCTACGAAAACAAGAGAGAAAAAAAGAAAAGGGAAAGGGGACTCCGAAGAATCCCCTTAGTTGTACTAGCTTATAGAACAGCCAGTACGAAGCCTGCTTCTGGACGCATTACTTGACAACCGTAAAGCGTATCAGCAGTGTATAGAGTACCCAGGAACTCCTGCTTGTACTGAGTCTGAGAACGTACAGCCTGCTGCTCTGCAAGAACATTGGTGTCCTTGTGGATCAGCTGAGCGCCACGAACGCCTGACTCAAGAGTAGGTACGTTAGTAGAAACGAATACGTCTACGCCGTACAGGTTACCAATCTTGCCAGTCTCTACGCTCTTGCCATTAACAAAGTCAGTAGAGGTGTAGCGATCAATACCCATGATAGCGTTACGCAGTGAAGGAGGAACAACGAAGCTACGACCGTCCATAGGAACGTCAGCGTCATCCATCTTCTGGATCAGACCACGGAATACTGCATCGCTGAAAGCGCCAATGTCAGCAGTACCGTCAGCGTCATAGGCTTCCAAAGCACCAGAAGTAGTGTTGATCTGGAAAGAAGCACTGGTGACCCAAGAAGAACCGTCGCCGTCGCCGAAAGACTTACCCAGAGTAAACAGATCGTCGTCTACCTGCTTAGCCAGACCATAACCAGCGTCGCCAGTGTAGAACTGACGCAGAGAAGCCAGAGCCTGTACTTCGGTGATGTCTTCAATCAGACGAGAGAACTCAAAGTGCTTGTTGATGTTAATCAGAACTTCTGACTCAACAGAGTTCTGGATAGTTACGGCAGTCTCTGCAACTTTAGCGTGAGCTGAACCACGAGTAGGCTTAGGTACGTGGATGGTGTCGCCTTTCTTACCAGTCATGCTCATCTTCTTGACGAGGTTAGCTAGTACGAGGTTGCTCTTGTATGCAGCAATTACTTCGTCACTCCAGATTTCTGGGATAAACTTAGCTGCGCTAGTGTTGTCTACTGCTCCGCCCATATTGGGATATACTGATGTAGCCATGATAATACTTCCTTAAAGAGATTTAGTTTCTGACTCTCCCTTCTTGGTATGCTTGCATGATCTCGTCAGACAAAGACAAATACCTATCAGGGTCGGTCTGCATTAGTTTAATAATGTCTGAGCGTCTATAAACTTTACGACTTGCTGCTTCACCACTACCTTTAGCATTGCCTGCTGAGGCGTTCTTAACTGCGGTTTTGCGACTAGCCTTCTCATTGGCTACAGTCTGTCCTACTACCTGTTGACGTTCTTTCCACGTAGTGAAGAGTTCATCAGCAGCTTCGTAGTCATACTGCGTGTCTGCCTGTGCAAAGAGCTGTGTACGAATCTTTGATCCCTTAATCCACTCAACAAACTTACCATCTTGTAGAATCTCTTGCATGTCGGGGTGACGTTGTTGCAAGTGAGACTGCGCTGTCTGCTGCTTGTACTGCTGAGTTTGTGCTTCAGCAGCTTTGATTGAAGGATGATTCTTAATCGCTCTCTCGACTGCCTTGTCGGGATCAGAGAAAAAGTCTATATCTTCTTCAGGTTCTTGGGTTGCTGGGGTGTTGTTGTCGAGTTGTGTCTGTATGTAGTTGTCTACTACTGACCGAAGTTCCCCTACTTCACTGCTCTGTCGGCCTAGTAACTTCTCAGCCTCCTGGTGCATCCGTACAATTTCAGCTGTTGACTTTCCTTGGTACTTCTCAGGGATTTCTTCTTCTTGAGGAGTCTCCTCTACTTGAGGTTCCTCTTGAATTTGATTTACTTCTTCTTCAGTTTCAACGTCTTCTGGACGCTCGTCTATTAGTGTTGCCATTATTAAACTCCGTGAGTATTCTCATTATGGAGGTGTATTATGCAGGGCTTCGGTTAGGAGTTGGCCTTGCGCTCTTGCTGCAGTTTCTGTGCTCTGTTCTTTTCCCACTGCCTGGTAGCACCCATAAAATCACCAGAGATAGGGTCTAACTTACAGCGCACAGCACTTACAATTCTTGTTGCAATCTTATCGCAGTCTAAGCAGGGGATGTGGGTACACTCAGAATCTGTGTAGCGTTCATTCGTGTGTCCATCCTCGCAGCGGTACTCGTAGATAGCTCTCATTAGCCAGCTTCTACTTCTTCTTCTGCCTGCATTGCTTGTTCTTCAGCTGCGTCGATTTGAGCTTCTAGGTTCAGTAGGTTAGCTATAACAGCGAGTTGGCCTTTACGGAAGTGCAGGTCTTCGTTGTCTTTGGCAGCTTCTACTGAGTTGATTACGAACGCATTAGAGTTAAGGTCTTCCATTAGCTGCTTCCAGCCGTCTGTTGCAAACATATCTCTAATGTTACGGTAATACAGCTCAAGGTCTTTATCAATCATACTGTTTCTCCTATTAGGACAGCGTTGTTTATATTAGTCTTACATAGTTATTATAACATAAAAGCATAAGAAAGTCAAGCATTATTTCTTCTTTTTACTTGACTTCTGCTCAGTTTTGTTGTATATGGCGTCCCAATTGGCTGCAAACTTCTTCTGGTCTGTCTTGCGCTGGGCACTTCCCTTGCCACCGTGTGTCTGGCCCTTCATCGCTTAACTGGCTTCTTCTTAGGCGGTGTTGTTGGTTTTTTCTTAGGTGGTCTACCTACTTTATTACCGTATGTACCTTTACCGTATGGCATATTACTTTCTCCTAGATTTAGCGCCAGAACATTTCCAACGCTTTCTTGATAAGTTATTAGGCGTGTTAGGGTCGTTCTGCTTTTCTTTAGGTAATCTCTTCTTAATGCCTAAACTCCTAGCGCAGTAGCTATCACCTTTAGAAGTTCCTGGTTTTACTCTAGGGCCTCCGCCTTTAGCCTTACCAGCCTGACCATAGCTTACTTTCTTGCCGCTAGAAGTTACTTTAACCTTAGCTTTACCTTTAGCAGGTGCTCTACCCTTTCTGTGGCTTTGCGTTGCTTTTGCCTTTGCCATTCTTAGCTCCTGTTTCCGCTATTTGTTTCTCAAGTTGTGCAATCTTCTTAAATAGTTCCTCAAACTGTACATTTACTTGAGCTACTACGTGTTCTAAGTCTCTATTGCTGACCATTGGGCGTCATTCCTTGTGGTTGTGGACGAGGTGCTGCTGGTGCGGGCTGTGGAGCTGCCTGCGTAGGCTGTGGAGCCGCCTGTTTAGCAACATTTTCCTCTTTAACGGCTACTTCACGCTCTTTTAGCAGCTGTTTAGAGATTTCTAAGCGTCTCTGGAACTCTTTATCGTCTGCGTCACCCTTGTCTAGGTTAGTTGTAACAGCTTTGATGCGGTCAATCTCCAGTTCTTGCGGTATAGCCTGTGCTTCAATGGCAATCTTCTGCGCTCTAGCTTGCGACTCAGCAGCTTGGCCGTTAAGTGCAGCAGTTTGTGATGCCTGGAAGGCCATTTGACCCTGTTGAGCCATCTGTTGAGCCTGCTGAGCTTCTGGGTTAGGCTGATTAGCCTGCTCAAGAGTAGCAATAAGCTCTTCACGGTTAGACAGGTTCATGTTGTCAATGATAGACATAACCAGCTTAGGATACATTGGCGTGTCTGGTGACATGGTTTGTAGCAACTGCACAAGCTGTGTAACTTCGTACTCACGGGCGATGATGCCTAGTGCGCTAGAAGTGTGGAACTTGTAGTCAGCTACTGGATACAGCTCAGGCTCAAACTGCATGTAGCGCCAAGCAGTCTTCTGTACGAAAGGAATCAGGAAGGACTCTTGGAAGTTGATTAGGGTACGCTTGTGGCGCTTAATGATAGCACCTAGTGACATAGAGACACCAGCAGCGGTGGCGTCGCCGTTGATAGAGCCAGAGATACCAGCACTGTCAATAGCGCCTGTAGCAGTCTGTACCATAGTCTGTAGCGACTGAGCCTGTGCAAAGGTAATCTGGTTAACATTACCGAAGTTAAAGGGCTGTAGTATCTCAGCAGGGTTGCCGTTGGTTAGAATGGTCTTACCTGGCTGTATGGAAGGCTTAGCACCACGAGGCATGCGACTAGCGTCCATAGCCATCATTGGGTGTATAGTCAGTGCTAGAGCATCGATTCTAGCGCGTAGTTCCGTGTCTAACGCCTTTTGACTGTTATACCCTTTCTCACATACTCCTCGACCCCAGAAGCGGCTAGGAACGACATCCCATGGGAATGCTACGACAGGACGATCTTCCATCATGTAGGGGTTCTTAGAAGCCTTCAGCAGTACACCGCCGTTAGCAATAACAACAACAGCTTCTACATAGTAAGAGTCGTCTTCATCTTCAAAGGTAACAACCTCTTCTTCAGAGTCCTTCTCTTCCATAGCCTTGTCTAACAGGTGGCGAGGAACAAGTCCGTAGTACTTAGTCAGTCGTACTTTGTCTTCATCAAAGCGTGTCAAGTCCTGATCAGGCTCAATGTTAAAGTCTGGAGAGGCGAGCTGTATGTCTACGTCACGGTATACACCGCTTTCCTGTAACTGCTCTACTGAGTGAGCTGACACAAACTCATCTACTGCACAACCCAGCGCAGATTCAATGTCTGTAGCTACTGGGTCAATCAGGAAGTTCTGAGGCATCACAGGGCGCAGCTTAACGCATGTACGATCCTGTATGTTAACACCTACCGCTGTAAGCTCACCGCCCATCACAGGCTGTGTAGCAGGCTTCATTTCTTTTTCTTCTTCAAGAACAATCTCAGCAATGCCTGTACCGAACACAGCAGCGTTAATCAGACACTCTGCCACACCCTTACGTACCTTGTTCTTTTTAAAGTCTTGCTCTAGCGCGTTACGCAGCAAAGCAATGTCTCTGTTGTCTTGATCGTAGACATCATCTTCAATGTCAAACCACTTGCCACGACCAAAGGTAGCTTCTTCTAGCTCTGCTACTGAAGACTCAACAGCCTGCTGTAGAGCAGGAGAGATAATCTTAGAGCGTTCTGTGTCGCGTGTACGGTCTTGTGCAGACCACTGACCACGCCACAGGCGGTAGTATTCTTCAAACTTCTGTGAGTAGTTGGCTTCAAAGTGGTCACGCCAGTCATCACACTTATCAATTACCCAGTCTTCTAGGTACTGCTCTGTAGCAAAGTTGTCGTTACCTTCTAGTTCCATAATTAGTAGCCTGCGTATTTGTCTAGGAATTCGTAGTCCTCTTCCTCGTAGTCAAAAGCATAAGAGACCTTAGCTAACTGGTCTATATATGCAAGAGCATCTATCAAGTCATCGTGGACTAATTGGTTAGGGAACTGGAACAACTCGTCTAGGAACTGAGCATTCCACTTGCCTTTGTTTAATACTAAGTTACCGTGTTCTAAACGGCCCTGTAGCGCCCACACGATCCTGTCTGTCTTCTTCTTGTTGCCGTGTGTCAGCTCTTCAATCCTAAAGAAGCGTTGGTTCTTCTTCATTATATCGTTCAGGTAGGGGGCAACAGCGTTCTTTAACGCACCCTTCTCAATGCCTACTGCAACTGGTTGGTAGTCTCTGACTGCTTCAAAGATTCGTCGTGCAGTCTCTTCGACGCCCCAACGGCCATGTACGATATTAGCAACCCACCAGCCTTCGACGCCCGCTTTAACCACAGCAATTGCCGTCTGGTCAAGTCGTTTGGTTTTAGTCGTGACTTTCTGTACATCTGCAAATCCTGCCAAATCGACAGCAATGTAATAATCACCATCAGTAGGTTCTTCCTCGCTAAATCTAACATCTTCTTCTTTAAACAGCTCACTGCCGTGTGCCTCAAAGGATGCCATAAACTCCTGACGGAACGAGAAGGCTGACATAGAGCCTTTAGCTGCTTCAATCTCTTCAGGGTCTAGCAGTGGGTTATCGTAGCTAGTAAAGTGGTAACCCTTGAACGTAGGGTCTTCCGACACACTAGCGTAAGTGTATAGGTCATAGAAGTGGTTGCGTCCCATAGGCGTACCAATGAACAGTGCCTCACCCTTCTGATCCGCTAGAGCAGGGCGAAGGATTTGCTCCCACACCTCTGGCTTCATGTCTGCGTATTCGTCCATACACAGGAACTTCAGACTAACACCACGCATAGTCTCAGGTCTATCAGCACCCTTCAGGGAGATGGTGCAGCCATTGACTAGCTTAATCTGTAGGTTGTTAACGTGTGCTGACGCTATAACGTTGTGCCCTAGCTCGAGCAACAGCTGCCACATAATGTCTCTAGCCTGACCCTGTGTAGGGGCAACGTAGAACACCTGACCTTTCTTCTCAGACAAAGCACTGATGATCAACCGCCAAGCAGCTAACCTACTCTTACCTGTACGTCTACCCGCAGCTACCACTTTAAAGCGTGTAGTGTCTTCCCAGACTTCTTGCTGCCAAGGTAACAGCTCAACTGCTAAATCAGTCAAGCTAGTACGTCCACATTACAGGAGGCTCATTACCGTCAAGGTGGCGGATGTCAACATGCACAAACTGACTAGCAACTCCAATTCCTGAAAAGCCCATCTTGATAGCCTCCTCAACAATCTTAAACCGCTGTATACCGTCTGTAACTTTAATGTCCGCTGCAATGCCTTGGGCATGGGTTCCTGGTGTCTCCTTTTTAGCTTCTATGGGGTGGTCTTCACTTCTGAAGCCACTCGTGATAACGAAGGGGAAACCACACCTAGCACGCAACAAATCTAACTTCAGCAACAGCCTGTCACTAATCTCATTCTCGCCAGTGTACTGACAAGCAAACTCTTCCCTAGTAAAGTAATCTAAGTCTTGATTTATATCATACATCTGTATAGTCCCCTTCAATGGGTTCTTCGCCGCCAGAGATCACTGTAGTCTCACCGCCAACACCTGTAATGGAGATGTTGATGGCACTCTTGCCTCCGCTGGCCTTATCCTTCTCAAAATAACTAACAGGCAACAACCTGTCCATGCAGAGCTTCCATGCTGCTGCTTGATTCTTGTGGTCATCATCTAACGCGGCATTTAGGATACTGTCTAACACCTTCCTACTCTTAGGCGATGCTAACATCCTTGCTTTGTAGTCATTGATGATGGAAGCGTCACCTTTAGGTCTTCCTACGCCTCTACGACTGCCTTTAGTAACAGCCTTAACATCTGCCTTCTTAGGTCTTCCTATCTTTGCCACTGAATTGCCTCTTTAGAGATTCTAGTCTATAGAGACTGAACAGAGTTGCTTTCTAACCCTTTAGGGATACCTATAGGACAACTACTAGTAGTTAACCTTTCAGACCTCCTATAGGGCACTAAAGCGACATTAAAGCAATGCTTTTCAATCTATATAGTTATTATAGCATACTTTTTAGCAAATGTCAAGCACTATTTACTGTTAATGTTACGCCATAGGCTCCCCTGTTCCTTTCTAGGCGGATTCTCAGCCGTAACAGCGTCTCCGCAGTCGCCTTCATAGCCCTTTGTTATCAACAACTTAGACTTTATAGCTATATGTTATAACTGTGTTGCTTTTTAGTCTAATTTAGCCCTATTTTGTATCTGAGCTGGTACAGTAACAATCTCCGCAGCTACGCCACCTCCCCCGTCCCCTCTAGCATACCCACCTTAGTCTGTCTAGCCTGGAGTGTGACCAGCAGAGGCTGATTAGTCACCATAGATTCTGTACAGGCAAGAGAGAGTATGCTAGTAGGTACTGCTCAGGACTACTAACACTGTCTAGCCACCCCGTCAATGCTTTACCTATTTATTAGTGTGACTCAATAGCCTGGTCTGGTCACGTTAGGTTACATAGCCATAGCAGCTCCAGAATCGTCGTCTAAGCTACTTACCTGTTAGCCTATGCCATAGCATTGCTACAGGTGCTAAACGCTGGCATTTACTAAAGCCCAGCAATGGCGCGGCCTACAGCGCAGCTCTATATACCTATATATAGTAGGTAGATAGCTATAAGTTTGATGAATACTTTGTTGTTCCATTATATAAAATAAATATGCAAATAATTTGAACTAACTAGCAGCAGTGTTGACTAAGTACTACAACAATGAAGCGCATAGCGCAAAGGACTACAACAATGACCAACAAAATAAACTTTAAAGATCGCGATACCTTATCTATGCTGCGCGAAGCTGTAGGGCATGCTGAGATCAGGGTCAGTCAAAAGCGCAGAGAGCTAGAAAACCCTACAGATTTGGAAATGGCCCGCATGAGAGTGAGAGAATCTGAGTTTAGCCTGCTATCTTCTCAGCTACATTTAGAATGGCGTTTAAGTCTAAATAAAGAATATGCTAAATTAAACGATAGTATCGAAAGGAAAAAAGATAAGCTGCAGGCAGATATCGCCAGACTAGACGTAGAGAGGGCGCAGCAGCATCTAGACTCGGCTGAATCTACATATAGATTGATACTCTCTCAGCAATAGTTGATTTATATTAGGCATTCGCATAGAGTGCCTAGCATTAAACCAATTAATACAGACCAATAGAGGACTAAACAATGGATAACCAAAACCTATATCAATCGCTATTTCCCAGTGTATCTTTTAGCGACAAGGTAGCTGTATATTTTAAAGACGGTTCAGTTATTGAGCTAAAGCATTTGTACTACGATAGCTCGGCACTAGACCAAATCTGCTGGGAAAATGTAACCGATTGCCATGAAATCTAAAAGGGGCTTTATAATGAACACTTACATAGATATAAAAGAGCTGATACCCGAAATACTGGAACTAGGCTGGGCTGTTAAGAATGATACTTGGACGGATTGCCCATGGTCTGTTTATGACCAGTTACAAGCAGACTATGTAGCATATTTGTTAGAAACAGGGGCTTTATAATGGATAATCAACGTCAAATTGAGATTAACAGGGCTCACGCCTACCTAATGCAGAAAGAACTGGATAGGGAGCTAAACAAGATTAACAGAGTCTATTACTGCACGTTAACTCTGGCCGTCCTTACTATACTCGGTGGCCTAATTATTTATATTAATTCAATCTGGAGCGTATAAGATGAGCATTGAACAACTGAAAAACGATTTCTCAGACTTCGACAATATAATCAGCGATTGCAACCATGTAGTGCGTAGGTTCTATCGCTGCTATGTCAACGGCGATTACGGCGAAGATGTTTATACCAAGCTACAGACTCACTGGTTAGATGTTAACACTGACAAGCAGGCGCGGATGTTTGTTATACAATCTTTCGTTGAATATAACGCGCTCGACTACTCACTGAGCACCCAGCAAGTGCAGCGCTGGTTAGTTAACAACATAGGCCGTGATAAACTGGAGCAGTTAAACCAGCAGCTAATAAATGACGTTAGGGAATTGAAACAGGAGGTTGCAGCATGACCAGCAGAGAAAAAATAGAAGGTCTTTATATGGATTGGTTCAATAACTTTTTAACCGTTGATAGATTCGCGGAATACTACGGCCTAACAGTAGAGCAAGCCAGCAGAGTAATAAACACTGGCCGCGCTTTAAACCATAGAAGGCCGTCATTGTCTAACCATTGGCAACGCCTACGCGCAGATTATCCAGCTATTGAGCGCAACGCCTAAATATTCCCTGTAGTAGTCCAACCTTTGCCCAGTGTTAAAGCTGGGCTTTTTTATGCGCCTATATAATATAAGCCTGTTTAAGGCCCTGCAATGCCACCCAGTACCCTAGCACCTAAAACACTGTAAAACGGCTTAGACGGCTTTATATGGCCTTGTAGGACTATAGCTAGTGGTTGCTGGTAGTTGTTACACCATAGCATCGCTATTGCTGGGTGCTATAGACGCAAGAGTCCCTATGAGTACCGAGGCAACCTGTTTCCCGTAATAGAGGCAATAGAGAGGCAATAGAGAGAGACTATAACGTGACCAGAACCTGGCATTGGGTCACACTATAGGGCTATAGAGTATTGAACTATTGAGGGAGAGAGACTCTAATACCCTGCACTTTAACCAATAGAGAGAGAGATAACATGGCTATAAAGATTCACACGGTTGAACGCACTAGGAAAATACGCGCGCAAGATGTTTGGATGATTGTTTTGGACGTAAAAGCTAAAGGAAGAGGCTACAATGATTTTCTTGGGTTTCATTGTCATGGTATAGACATAGAAATTACTGGCACAACCCTGCACGATATATTTTTAGGCGCTTTAAGCCAAGACCATAATAAACACTTTAGGGCATTATTAAAAAAACATATTGATTATTTAGATGCAGAAGACAGGGAGGCTATATAGTGGATTTTGCAGATATAGAGAATGATCAGCTTCGAACTGAGGCTATAGAGCGCTATGTTGTATGGATTGAGAGCCTGCCCTATAGAGTAGGTAGAGCTGAGCAGGATAGCATCAGAGAGACTATAATTAACGACCTGGAGAACTAATATGCAACTATTTAAAGGCCCTAATGATACGTTACACGGTGATGAACACTTAATAGAGCTAGAAGACTGGGAGCTGCGGGAGAGATTCTTTAGCGTCCTGAGAGAGTTAACAGCAGCAGCAGACACTATAGAGAAACTGAAAAGCCCTAAATGGACTCCTTACCCTGAAGATATTGAAGCGCTACAGGATACTTTAGAGGAGCTGAAGTATTCTTTGAAGTAGAACTGCTAGTAGTTATTGCTACAGGAAGGCTGTTTTGTTACTATATAGTCCTGAGGGTAGCATAGATTTTAACAATTGACAAACAGGAATTTAAAATGTTTAAAGAATATATGGTTAAGGGGACTATGAACCCTGAAGTGCAGGCAGTGTTTAAAGCTGCCGCAGATATTAGCAACGGTGTTTTCTCACTGAAGGAAGCAGCGCAGCATTACAAAGTACATCCAGCAGTGATTGTGCAGTTTATATCAGAGAGTGCAGAGTATGATATGGTGTTCAGTAGAGGAGGCGATAATGATTCTAACTAGTAGAGATCGCTTGGTGTTAGAGGGAAAACCTGTTAGAGTGAAGGGTAGCTACAATATACCAGAAGAGAGGACGGCGTATTGCAAGCATCCAGAGCAGACAGACTGGACTAAACCCTGCCCAATATGTAAGCGCAGGATTCGTGTAATAGCTAAACACTTAGAGAGTAAATCAGCATGGTTATCTTAGGACGCAACTTAACAATAGAGTATAGACTGGGCGTAGGTTTTGATCTGGAGTTTCCAGACAGCAGGCCAGTGTGGATATACAATGTCAGCAAAGAGAGCATAGAAGTAATGCCTTTTCAGGGTGTTATCCTACATCTACCACTTTGCCTAATCAGCTTTGGCAGAGTTTATGAGGAGATTTTTGAATGAGTGTAGCAACCCATCAACCCTGCCCAGACTGTGGCAGCAGCGATGCGCTACAGGTGAACAAGAATAGCACCTATTGCCATAGCTGCGGGACATATACAAAGACTGAAGGAGGCTATCAACCTGTAGAGATACCGCAGGATGATCAGCCTACACCAAAGCCCAGCTTCAGTGCTGTGGAGAACATGCTAACCACGGGTAAGTATCAGAGCATAGTATCCAGAGGACTCACCACCGCCACAGTGAAGCATTACGGCATCCTAGAGACTCCAGACAGAACTTATTTCAGCTATCACAACCCTGATAATGCTTTAGTGCCTATTGCGGCTAAGATACGGCTACCTGATAAGCAGCACAGCATTGTAGGAGACTGGAAAGGCGCTGGGCTATTCGGTCAGCATTTGTTCTCTGCTGGCTCTGCCAAGTATGTCACCATCACTGAGGGAGAGTTTGACGCTGCTGCAAGCTACCAGATGCAAGGGAGCAAGTACCCAGTAGTGTCAGTCTGTAATGGCGCTAGTGGCGCTCTGAAGGACTGTAAGGCAGCCTACGAGTGGCTAGACAGCTTCGATGCCATTGTCATCTCTATGGACTCTGATGAACCTGGTCAGAAGGCTGCGAGAGAGATTGCAGAGCTGTTTGGTGGTAAGTCAGCCATTATGAAGAACCCACCAGAATACAAGGATGCCTGCGACTACCTAGCCGCTAATGACTCCAAAGCATACATTGCTGCCTTCTGGGGAGCAGAGAAGTTTGTACCTGATGGTATCATCAATGGCGCTAGTCTCTGGGATGAAGTGAACAGGCCAGTAGAGAAGTCTGCTGTAATGTACCCATGGGAGAGCCTGAACAAGCTAACCTACGGTATCAGAGAGGCTGAGCTAGTCACCATCACAGCAGGCTCTGGACTAGGTAAGTCACAGTTTGTGAGAGAGATAGTGTGGCACATCCTGAAGCACTCTGAGGAGAACATAGGCTTACTATTCCTAGAAGAGAACGCACGTAAGACTGCACTGTCTCTAATGTCACTGGCGGCTAACAAGCCCTTGCACCTACCTGATATAGAAAGCACTGAGGAGGAACGCTGGGAGGCTTTTGAGGCTACCATGGGCACTCAGAGGTTGTTCATGTTCGACCACTTCGGTTCTACCAGCATAGACAACATCATAGCTCGTTGCCGCTACATGGCTAAGGCGCTAGACACCAAGTTTCTGTTCCTAGACCACGTTAGTATTGTTGTATCTGCACAGAGCAACGGTGACGAGAGGAAGGCGCTGGACGAGATATGCACAAAGCTGCGTATGTTGGTTCAAGAGACTGGTATCACACTGTTTATGGTGAGTCACCTGAAGAGACCAGACGGTAAAGGCCACGAGGAAGGCGCTGCTAGTAGTCTGTCACAGCTCAGAGGCTCTGCATCCATTGCACAGCTCTCAGACATGGTGATAGGACTAGAGAGGAATGGTCAGGCTGAAGACCCAATAGAAAGGAATACTACCAATGTCAGAGTGCTGAAGAACCGCTTCTGTGGTACTACAGGGCCAGCTGGCGGGTTGTTATTTGACCAGAAAACAGGTAGAATGGTAGAAGTTAAGGAAGAGGGATTATAAATGAGATGCATAGCGTGTAACAAGAATTTATCGGACTTTGAGTCTACAAGGAAATCTGCTGAGACAGGTGAGTATTTAGATTTGTGCAATGACTGCTTCTTTTACACTGAGGATGACATTGCTACCATTGACAGAGATGACCTGAGAAGTGAATCTGACACAGTATTGGAGAGCCAAGAATATGAGCAAGATTGGAACTTGGGTAATGACAGTTCAGGAGAGTAAGGCTGAACTGAGTAGACTAAACCCTTTCGACAAACACAGTAATAAAGAAAACGCAGCGAGGCAGTATTATGTTGATTACGCTGGATATAGAAACCAACACCAGCCACGACACTATCTGGATAGTAGTAACTCAGGACGTTGAGACTGGTGAGATGCTAGAGCACTACTCTGCTGAGACTCTGGAGCCTCTGCTGCGTGGCTCAGAAGGCGTTATTGGTCACAACATCATAGGCTTCGATGCGCCAGTGCTAGAGAAGCAGTGGTCACTACAGATACCTACAGAGAAGCTAAAGGATACGCTAGTACTCAGCAGGCTCTGGAACCCGTCTTTGGAGGGTGGACATAGCCTGGACTCTTGGGGCAAACGCTTTGGCGACCACAAGATAGACTTCCACGACTATGACGGTGGACTGTCTGATGAGATGGTGGAGTATTGCAGGCAGGACGTAGCACTAACCACAAGGCTGTATAAGCATTTAACAGACACACTGAAGCGAGAGGAGTTTAAACAGCAGTGCGTAGATTTAGAAGAGAAGGTGTACACCATTACGGCTCAGCAGGAGCGCAACGGCTTCATGCTAGACGTAGAAGCAGCTACTTCACTATGGCAAGACATAACTCACAAGATGAGGACGATAACAGCGGAGCTACAGAAAGTGTTTCCACCTATAGTGGAGGAACGCTGGAGCGAGAAGACAGGCAAGAGACTGAAGGACAAGGTGACTGAGTTTAACGTAGGCTCTCGTAAGCAGATTGCAGAGAGGCTAGAAGGTGTAGGTGTTAAGTTTAAGTTACAGACTGAGAAGGGAGCTATCATTGTTAATGAGAAGGTGCTGGAAGGCATCGACATCCCTGAAGCTAAGATGATCTACGAGTACCTGATGCTACAGAAGAGAGCAGCACAGATAGACTCTTGGTTAACTCACGAGAAGGACGGCAGGGTACATGGTAGGGTTATCACCAATGGCGCTGTAACAGGCCGTATGACGCACCACAGCCCTAATCTGGCACAAGTACCTTCTGTGTCTGCACCGTATGGTAGAGAGTGTAGATCATTCTGGACTGTGCCTGAGCACCACAAGCTAGTAGGCTGTGATGCCAGCGGCTTAGAGCTGCGTATGCTTGCACATTACATGCGTGACGAGAACTACACCAACGAAATACTCAGCGGTGACATCCACACAGCTAATATGAAAGCAGCAGGACTCACTGACCGCAACCAAGCCAAGACTTTCATCTATGCCTTCCTGTACGGTGCAGGGCCAGCTAAGATAGGTCAGATAGTAGGAGGTGGCTACAAAGAAGGACAACAGCTTACAGATTCCTTCCTACGCAACACACCAGCACTGGCTAGGCTACGAGAGCGTGTATCTAAGTTCTCAGCAGGCGGTACACTTCCAGGTTTGGACGGTAGGCGCTTACGGGTCAGGTCAGAGCATGCAGCACTTAACACGCTGCTACAGGGTGCAGGCGCTATAGTTATGAAGCAGGCACTGGTGTTGATGGTAGAGTCACTAGACACGTACGCTATTCCGTACAAGCTAGTAGCTAACGTGCATGACGAGTTTCAGATAGAAGTACCAGAGAATTTTGCTGATGTAGTAGGCAAAGCAGCAGTACGAGCCATCAAGAAAGCAGGAGAAGTGTTAGACCTGCGCTGCCCTCTTGATGCTGAATACAACGTAGGTAATAACTGGGCAGAGACGCATTGACAAATGTGTACGAAATATGGTATAATATACATAGATCAGTTGTGATCTAAAACAGCACTTAAACGCAACAATTCAATCGAAGGTGATATTATGAGTGAAGCAAAACCAGTAACAGTAAACGCAGAGATGATGTGGTCTAGCCTACAAGAGGTAAACCGCATGTCAGGTAAGTACCAAGTAGACCTAGCACAGCTATCCTCAGCAGCAGTAGAAGCTCTGGAGATGATGGGCTTGAGTATCCGAAACAAGGAAGGACAAGGCGACTTTGTAACTGTAAAGTCTAATCATCCTATCCGCGTGTACGACACTGACGGTAAAGAGATTACAGGCATCCTAATAGGTAATGGCTCTAAAGCTAAGGCTGTACTGTCCTACTACGACTGGAAGTCTCCAGCGGGTCAGGCAGGTCGTAGTCCTAAGCTGTTCAAACTAGTAGTCACTGACTTAATCCCCTATGGCGGCAAGGAAGAGTTTGTCGAAGTAGATATGGAAGAAGCTCTGTGATATTAATTGATGCAGACATTCTAGTCTATCGTGTAGGCTGGTCATGCAACGAAGAATCTGAGAAGACGGCCATCAGCACCATCGATGGCTTTGTCTCAGACATTCTGTTGCAGCTCAACGTAGACGAAGAAACAGACTACTATGTTCTGTATCTCACTGGCAAAGGAAACTTCCGCAAGGAATATGCCGTTACTGCTGAGTACAAAGGAAACCGTAAAGATAAGGCAAAGCCCGTGCATATACAGGCACTACGCCAACACCTTATCGACAAGTGGGCTGCTGTGGTTACTGAAGGAGAAGAGGCAGACGATGCCATAGCCATAGCAGGTACACTACACGGTGATAAAGCCATCATGGTTTCTCTAGACAAGGACTTTGACCAGATTCCAGGTTGGCATTATAACTTTGTTAAGAAGAGTAAATACTATGTTAAGCCAGAGGACGGCTTACGCTTTTTCTACCGCCAGATACTGATGGGTGACAGGATTGACAACATCATAGGCATCAAAGGTATTGGCGAGAAGAAGTCAGAGAAGATTCTGAAGGACTGTGTTACTGAGCAGGAACTCTACGACAAGTGCGTAGAAATGTACGATGGAGACGAAGACAGAGTAATAGAGAATGGTAGGATGCTCTGGCTACGTAGGTACGAAGGTGAGGTATGGAGTTTCAATGAAACCAAGGAATAACGGAAGATGGACAGAAGCGCGTTTCCGATCCTTTATCGTCTCTGCACTCAGACAAGCTCACGCTAAGTGGGGTGTAAAGCACGATGTCAAGTCAGCGGCTAGGGTAGCTAGAGGGATGTACAAGTGTGCCAAGTGTGGCAAAGGCTCTCCAGCT
>Ga0233398_1000375_pt1 | contig 24466 bp, 20 predicted proteins | sample 38DmetaG_FD_182697 | JGI IMG/M metagenome (GOLD analysis project Ga0233398, IMG submission 182697) | Seawater microbial communities from Monterey Bay, California, United States - 38D | ecosystem: Environmental > Aquatic > Marine > Coastal | place: USA: California | collected 2016-10-02
TAGCGCACAGTGACCAAGCAACTCTGCGGCTTACCCGAGCAGCAACGATTCACGATGAAGAAAGAGTGGAGCAATAAAAATGACTAGTCAGATTAGCGGTGCACGACCTTTGACGCCCTCGCAGAAGCGCCTAAGCGGCAGGCAAAAAACAATCACCACACGTCTCGCGATCACCTGCGCGCTCGCGTTTGCTTCTGTCTTCGCGAATGCCGTTGAGGAAGGCGATATGGCGCCCAACTTCACGCTCCCTTCGATCTATGACGGTAAGCCGACTATCGACTTGGCGTCTCTCAGGGGAAAAACAGTGTATGTCGATTTTTGGGCCTCTTGGTGTGCACCCTGTCTGCGTTCGATGCCCGCTTACAATGAGCTTTACAATCGCTACCATGATCAAGGGTTGGAATTCGTCGCTATCAATGTAGACAATCCAATCGAAGACGGTCTCGACTTCCTCCTCGACACGCCTTTAGATTTCCTAATCCCTTCAGACCCCGACGGCGAGGTTACCGAGCGCTTCGGCGTTGTTGGCATGCCGACCTCTTACTTGATAGATCCAACCGGCAAAGTACGACTGGTCCACATGGGATTCCGCGATGGTGATATGGAGGAGATAGAAGCAGCTATTCAAGAGGTTATGGCGGAGTAAAGAAGGCGTCACATAAGCCTGAGCGTAGGCTCGTCCAATACGGCGAGCTGCTCTCGCAATTCCAAAATATGCTCTGCCCAATAGCGCTGAGTATTAAACCAAGGAAAGCTGAGAGGAAACGCCGGGTCACTCCAACGACGAGCCAGCCACGCACTGTAGTGCATGAGTCGCAGCGCACGCAGACTTTCAATAAGGCTTAGCTCGGACGGCACAAAGTCGAAAAATTCATTATACCCCTCAACAAGTTCGATTAGCTGCCCCTGCTGCTGATCTCTGTCTCCCGAAAGCATCATCCATAGATCCTGCATCGCAGGGCCCATCATTGTGTCATCGAAGTCGACGAAATGCGGCGTATCATCGCGCCACAGCACGTTGCCCATATGGCAGTCGCCATGCAGCCTAAGCTGACGGATCGGGCCATGGGCATCGAATCTCGCCTCAACCTCTTTCAGTAAATCAGCGCTGAGTGTCTCGTAGGCCCGCTGCAAATCGCCGTCAAGGAAGCCGCTTTCAAGCAGAAACTGACGACTTTCGCAGCCTAGCCGCTCCACACTCAACTCATAACGATGCTCGAATCGAGCGCGTTCGCCAACCGCGTGGATTCGCGCGACGAATCGCCCCATGGACAATAAATCGTCGGGATTTTCGAGATTGACTGCCCGACCGGCCAGACGCTCGAAAATAGAAAATCGAAACCCCTCGTAGACGAAGATCGTCTCTGCGTCGCGCACTATGGGCGCACCAACAGGGATCTCGAGATCACGCAATTCGGCCATAAAGGCGTGCTCTTCTCGAATTTGAGCATCGCTCCAGCGCGCGGGCCGATAAAACTTCACGATCAAGCTGCTTCCGTCTTCGAGGCCGACTTGATAAACCCTGTTCTCGTAGCTATTGAGCGCAAAGACACGCGCATCTGCACGGTAGCCGAGTGATTCGACGGCAGTCAGCACGAGATCTGGACTCAGGGAGGCATAAGGGTGAGGCTGCGAACTTTCGGGGGGAGAGGAAACGCGAACTGCGGCAACATTGCCGTTAACCACAGTTGCATCGCTTTCGCGCTCACCTCCGTGGGACTCGGAATTAGAGATGTTACGAATCCTTGGATTTGGGCTTAACGCCTACGAGTGACATGGGAAATGGTGAAACGTTATCGCCATTGCTGATTTTACTCACGCCGGATTTTTCGACCTCGTCGATCCGAATGACCGCCTGCATGGGAATGAAGCTGCGGCGTACACCGGTAAATTCCGTCTTGAGCCTTTCTTCCGAGGGGTCGACCAAGACCTGGCTGCGTTCATTGAACACATAGTCTTCTATCTCGATAAAACCATAGAGGTCGCTCTGATAGACCTGCTTCACGAAGACCTCATAGACCTTGCCCTGATTCAGGAAGGTGACTTTGTATATCTCTGAGGTATTATCCATCTAAATCATACTCTTAAAAATGCACTCTCGTGCGTAAACTACTGTGACGCGCTGGCTCTCGAAGCTGATTTCGCGCCAAACTGGGGATTGCTTTTATCTCATTTGGCTAAATCACTAGTTTTCAACGTATTATGCGTGAATTCCTAGTTAAGTACCGCAACTATTTACTGCTATAATCGCGTCTCCGTTGGACTGCAGCCCATTGCGGGTCGACTATTATTTAAAGACACCCCTCTTTTTAGAAACTGAGGCCAAGTTCTAGTTAAAAACTGAGACCAAATTCTAGAAGCTGAGGCCAAATTCTCACTTTTCGACAGCGCTGCCGCATCGCCAACGCAGAGTTTCCACCGTCAGCAGGAGTTACCATGAGCGTTCAAACCCAAGACCCACAGCCGGCCTTGCCCATTGCCACCGACAAGCCCGCTGACGCAGGTAAAAATAAAGGCCGCCGCGTCTACATTAAGACCCATGGTTGTCAGATGAACGAATACGATTCTTCGCGCATGCTCGACCTGTTAAAAGACAGTGAAGGTGCGGTGCTGGTCGACGAGCCCGAGCAAGCCGACGTGCTGTTGCTTAACACCTGTTCGATCCGGGAAAAGGCACAAGAGAAAGTCTTCCATCAATTGGGTCGCTGGCGGCTGCTAAAAGAAAAGAATCCTGCGCTCAAAATCGCCGTCGGCGGCTGCGTCGCAAGTCAAGAAGGCGCCGCAATTGGCAAGCGCGCGCCCTATGTGGATGTTGTGTTTGGCCCACAAACCTTGCACAAATTACCCGACATGCTGAGTCGCTCGATACCCGGCGCGCCGCTTGTCGACATTAGCTTCCCCGAGATCGAAAAATTCGACCATCTGCCGCAGCCAGAAGCAACCTCATGCCAAGCGTTCTTATCGGTCATGGAAGGCTGCAGCAAATATTGCAGTTTCTGCGTTGTGCCCTATACCCGTGGCGAAGAGGTTAGCCGTCCACTCGATGACGTCTTGGCGGAGGCATTTCACCTCGCGGAGCAAGGCGTTCGGGAAATCAATCTTTTAGGACAAAACGTCAACGCGTATCGCGGTTTAAACGACGGCGGAGAAATCGCCGACCTCGGACTGCTCATCAAATACATGGCTAGCATCGACGGCATCGACCGCTTGCGGTTCACGACCTCGCACCCTATCGAATTCAGTGAGAGCCTCATCCAGACTTACGCGCAGGTGCCTGAGTTGGTCGACCATCTTCACCTGCCGGTGCAAAGCGGATCAGATCGCATACTCGCAGCGATGAAGCGCGGCCACACCGCTCTCGAATACAAATCGATCATTCGTAAAATTCGCGCAATTCGTCCCAATATCAGTCTTTCTTCAGACTTCATTGTCGGCTTTCCAGGCGAGACCAACCGCGACTTCGAAGACACCATAAAACTCATTATCGAGATCGGCTTCGACACGTCGTTTAGCTTCATCTACAGCGCACGTCCCGGCACACCGGCGGCCGAGCTTCCTGACGAAACGCCAGAGCAGGAGAAGAAACATCGCTTAGCCACGCTCCAGTCGCAGATTTTGATGCAAGCCAATGCGATAAGCGCAGGCATGGTCGGCAGCGAACAGCGTATTCTCGTCACTGGCGTGTCCAAAAAGGATCCTGGCGATCTCCAAGGCCGCACCGAGAACAACCGCGTAGTTAATTTCCGCTGCGATGACGCATCGCTTATCGGAGGCTTCGCCACAGCTAAAATTACCGACGCCCTACCCAACTCCCTCTTGGGAATACTCGTTTAATTCTGGTAGATCCACTCAGCCATAGAACTTTCGAATTAGGACCGCATGACAGCAGATACTTCGATTAGCAACCACATCGCACTCGAGCCCGATAGCGCCGCTCGCCTCGCCAACCTCTGCGGACGTCTCGACGAACACCTGCGGCAGATAGAGAATCATCTCGGGGTTAAGATTACGCACCGCGGCAACAGCTTCAAAATCACCGGCGACGAAGCTGCTGTTAATGCCGCCTCTTCGACTCTCGAGCATCTCTATAAGGAAACCGCGACGGGCGAAACACTCAACCCCAATGCAATACATTTGGCGTTGGGCGAGACCGCACAAGCGCTCGATGAGAACGCAGAGGGCGCAGACACGGCCAGCAGCCTTTTTATTCGCACGCCAAAGTCCTCGGTCAAGCCGCGCAGCTCGCATCAGCGAGACTATGTGGAGAGCATACGCCGCCATGACATTAATTTTGGTATCGGCCCAGCAGGCACTGGCAAAACCTATCTTGCCGTTGCCTGCGCTGTCGAAGCGCTTGTCAGTGAGCGCGTGAATAGGCTGTTACTTGTGCGACCTGCAGTTGAAGCTGGAGAAAAACTTGGTTTCTTGCCCGGCGATCTCGCGCAAAAGATTGACCCTTATCTGCGCCCGCTCTATGACGCACTCTATGAAATGCTGGGTTTCGAGCGTGTTGGCCGGCTCATTGAGAAAAGCGTCATCGAGGTGGCTCCGCTCGCGTACATGCGCGGTCGCACGCTAAACAACTCGTTTATTATTCTCGACGAAAGCCAGAACACCACGACCGCACAGATGAAGATGTTCCTCACGCGCATTGGCTTCGGTTCAACTGCCGTCATCACAGGAGACGCGACTCAGATCGACCTCCCTAAAGGGGAGCGTTCGGGACTTATTCAGGCCGCTCAGATTCTCGAAGGCATCGAAGGTATTAGCTTCAGCCATTTCAACTCGAAAGATGTCGTGAGGCACAGGCTTGTTCAAAAAATTGTCGAAGCCTATGACGAACACGACCGCAAGAACGTCACCTCGCTCCCTCATCAAGATTCACGCGGCGAATCGAAGCGCACAAGTGAGAAAGATGAAGCCAGGCATGACTGAAACAACGAGTGAGTCAGCGACGCCGCTGATATCGGTCGCTATCAGTTCTGCTTGGGATCCTGATGACGAGGCCGCAGCATCCGCCATTCCGCCAAACTGGTTACCCAACATAACGTTTTGCGAAAAGTGCCTCAGCGCCGGCATTGCGCTGCTGCGGTCGAGCTCGCAGCAAGCGGATGCTGTCCGATCAGGCGAAGCAGAGCACCAGCCCTGCTCGACAGATGACTACGCTGTCAGCATTCGCTTTGCAGATACCGCCGAGTCGCAGCAGCTGAATACAACCTATCGTGGTCGCGCCAAACCTACCAATGTGCTTTCTTTCCCCGTCGTCGATGAAGCCGAGCAGTGGCTACCTGCCGTCGCAAGCACTGAACCTCTAGGTGACGAGAATGCGCTTGGCTTAGGTAGGTTAATGCTTCTAGGCGATCTAGTCTTATGCCCTAGCATTATTGAAAACGAAGCATCGGAACAAAAAAAATCGCTTGAAGATCATTGGGCACATCTTTTAATCCACGGATTACTTCACCTGCTCGGCTTTGATCATATCGATGAAGACGACGCAGAAGAGATGGAATCGCTAGAAATTGAGGCCTTAAGAAGCCTTGGAATCCCCAACCCGTATTTGTTAGATTAATCGTTCTCAACCGGCAGCAAGACAGGCCATGACGAGATCACAGGAGCAGCAGAGAGAAATGTCAGACGACCAATCACCCCTCGATCCGAGACCTAAGTCTTGGATCGATAAAATTGCACATTACTTCTCAGACGAGCCAACGGACACTAAAAGTCTACTGGAACTTATTCGCAATGCAGAGCAAGACAAAGTGCTCGACGCCGATGCACTCAGCATCATCGAAGGCGCTCTGCAGGTATCAAGCATGCAAGTGCGAGATATCATGATTCCCCGCACACAAGTCGTTACCGTGCCCTCAGATTTAGGGCTTAACGAAATCATCGAATTGATTACTAAAGCGTCACACTCTCGATTCCCCGTTATCGGCGAAACTATCGACAATGTGGTCGGCATACTCCTCGCCAAAGACTTACTCCCAGCGATGCTGAACGCAAGTAACTCACGCTTCGATATCAAAGACGTGGTGCGCCCTGCAACCTTTGTTCCCGAAAGCAAAAGGCTTAACGTACTGCTCAAGGAATTTCGAGAGACACGGCAGCATATGGCGATAGTTATCGACGAATACGGCAACGTTGGCGGCGTTGTGACTATCGAAGATGTCCTTGAGCAAATAGTCGGCGAAATCGAAGACGAGCACGATGTGGATGACGACAGCTTTATTAAGAAATTCGACGACCAAAATCACATCGTTAAAGCGCTCACACCAATTGATGAATTCAACGAGTATTTTTCCACTGACTTCAGCGAGCAGGAGTCAGCCACTATCGGCGGCCTCGTTCTTCAGCGCTTCGGGCACATACCCGAGCGCGACGAGACGACTCGCATTGGCGCGTTTACGGTTACTGTCCTGAATGCCGACAGCAGACAAATCAAACTGCTTAAAGTGACTACCGAGGCGGAATAAACAGGACTCGGCTGCGCGGACTCCCTGTTTACCTCGGGCGAGCTAAGGTATCCTTAGCGTCAGTCGCGGAGGCCATTCCCTCACCTACCCTAATTCAAGTGTCCGCTGAACAATCAGCTAACGCGTAAAGACTATAGAGATAGCATGAAGACCATTGACGAGAATTACCCAGCACAAGACGTAGAAGTTGCCGCACAGGCGTATTGGGATGATCACGACTGTTTTAAGGTGACTGAAGACCCGAACAAAGAAAAATTCTACTGCCTATCGATGTTTCCGTACCCGAGCGGTCACCTCCATATGGGCCATGTGCGCAATTACACAATCGGCGATGTCATCTCGCGCTTCCAGCGCATGCTCGGCAAGAATGTTTTGCAGCCTATGGGCTGGGACGCCTTCGGCCTCCCCGCAGAAAATGCGGCAATGAAAAACAACGCCGCGCCTGCTGAATGGACCTACGGCAATATCGACTATATGCGCGAGCAATTGCAGCGCCTCGGCTATGCCTACGACTGGAGCCGCGAAGTGGCGACATGCCACCCTGACTATTATCGGTGGGAGCAGTGGTTTTTCACCCGACTCTTCGAACAGGGCCTCGTGTACAAGAAAGAAGCCGAGGTTAACTGGGACCCCGTCGACCAAACCGTGCTCGCCAATGAGCAGGTTGTCGATGGCCGTGGCTGGCGCTCTGGCGCACTCGTCGAACGCCGAAAAATCCCTCAATGGTTTATCAAAATTACCGATTTCGGCGACGAGCTGCTCGAAGACCTCAACAAGCTCGATGGCTGGCCCGATAAAGTAAAGACTATGCAGGCAAACTGGATCGGTCGCTCTGAGGGCATCGAGCTCGACTTTACCGTGCAGGATGAAGCGGATGCAGAGCTGAGCACGTTGTCGGTTTACACGACGCGGCCAGATACGCTTATGGGAGTGAGTTACGTAGCTGTGGCAGCACAGCACCCGCTTGCATTGAAGGCCGCCGAAGGTAATCCGGCGCTGCAGAAGTTCATCGCCGAGCAAAGCAACGTCAAAGTTGCCGAAGCAGATATGGCAACGATGGAAAAGCTCGGCATGGACACCGGGCGCCTCGCGATTCATCCCCTGACTAACGACACTGTGCCTATTTTCGTCGCCAATTTTGTCCTGATGAATTACGGATCGGGCGCTGTAATGGCCGTGCCCGGCCACGATCAACGCGACTGGGAATTCGCGCAAAAGTATTCGCTTCCTGTGCATCAGGTCATCGCGCCAGCGGCTGGCGAGGAGTGCGATTTAAGCGCAGCGGCCTACACCGAGAAGGGCACGCTCATCAATTCGGCCGAATTCGATGGGCTCGATTTCGAGCAGGCTTTCGCTGCGATCGAAGCGAAGCTGTCGGGAATGGGCAGAGGCAAAAAAACTGTCAACTTCAGGCTGCGCGACTGGGGCGTTTCGCGCCAGCGCTATTGGGGTGCGCCGATTCCTATTATTCACTGCGACACCTGCGGCGCCGTGCCCGTACCAGATGATCAGCTGCCGGTACGCTTACCCGAAGACATCAAAATGGACGACGGCGGCTCGCCCCTCGGCAAGCTTGCCGAATTCGTCGACACCGAGTGTCCTCGCTGCAAGTCGCCGGCGAAACGCGAAACCGACACATTCGACACCTTTATGGAGTCGTCGTGGTATTACGCGCGGTATGCCTGTCGCGACCAAGACAGCGCGATGCTCGACGAACGGGCTGACTACTGGCTTCCCGTCGATCAATACATCGGAGGCATCGAACACGCGATCTTGCATCTGCTCTACGCTCGCTTCTTTCATAAACTCATGCGTAATGCAGGCCTCGTCACAACCGACGAACCCTTTGCGCAGTTGCTTACCCAAGGCATGGTGCTAAAAGACGGCACCAAAATGTCTAAGTCAAAGGGCAATACCGTAGACCCTCTGCCACTCATCGAACGCTATGGCGCCGACACAGTGCGTATGTTTACTATGTTCGCCGCACCGCCCGAGCAATCACTCGAATGGTCAGACAGCGGTGTCGAGGGCAGTCACCGGTTCCTTAAACGCCTTTGGCGCATTGTTGCCAATCATACGCCGGTCGGTCGCACCGACTTTACTCAGGAATCGTTGAGCACCGATCAGCAGGCACTGCGCTTCAAAACGCATCAGACGCTTGAGAAAGTGACCGACGACTTCGGCCGCAGGCATACCTTCAATACTGCCATCGCCGCGACTATGGAGCTGTTAAACGCCGTTTCGAAATACGGCGAGACAAACACGAGCGCGCTAGATAAGGCGGTGATGCAAGAGGCTCTTGAAATTTCCATCGCCATGCTCGCCCCTGTAGTCCCCCATTTTTGCCATGTCCTATGGGACTATTTGGGTGGCGAAGGTGCAGCAATAGATGCGGCATGGCCTAAAGTTGATAAAAGCGCCTTGGTGCAAGACAACATGACGATGGTCATTCAGGTCAACGGTAAGCTACGCAGCAAGCTCGAGGTTGCTAAAGACACCGCCAAGGAGCAACTCGAAGCACTCGCACTTGCAGACGAGACGGTGCAGAAATTTACCGCCGAGCTAACCGTTCGCAAGGTCATCGTTGTGCCAGGCAAATTGATTAATATCGTTGCGGCTTAGCTCGGCACAGCGCTGCACAGCGCAGAACAGAACAGAAAAACAGAGAGTACGGAGGCACTGCATGCACTCGTTTAACTACTTAGCCAACTGGGTGTCTAAGTGCTGCGTCGCCTTTGTGCTTGCACTTGCTCTAACTGCCTGCGGATACAGCTTGCGCGGCAGCGAGCAGGCAACTACGACGCTTTCGCAAATCATCTTAACCGCCTCAAACCCAAACGACCCACTTGTAGCGGAACTCATCGGCGCGCTGGATGCCCTTTCCGTCGACGTCGTAGTCAATAGCGATGTGCCGCGAGACGGCGCTTCAATAACGCTTCGTCTTGGCGATGAGCGGTTGGACCGACGCGCAGTATCGGTCAACTCGCGCGCACGAGCAGCGCAGTATGAATTGTCACTTCATAGCCAACTCACGCTCACAGTCGGGTCAGCTGTCCTCCTCGACGCTGTAGAGGTGAGTGTGCAAAGTGAGTACTTTGAAGAAATCGAAAACCTCGCAGGCACTCAGGATGAAATTGCACTGCTCACGCAAGAGATGCGTCGCAGCCTCGTCCTACAAATAATTCGACGCGCCAGCGCAGCGATTCAATGAGGGGCTAGGTGTGGAAATATCCTCGGGACAACTCAACGCTCAGTTAAGGCCGCCCAATCGAGCGCTTTACTGGGTTTCCGGCGACGACCCGCTCCTTATGCTCGAGGCGGGCGACGCGATTCGCACCTTTCTTCGAAAGCAGGGTTTCGATCAGCGCGACTTGTTTCACGTCGATAAAAATTTCGATTGGGATAATTTCCTACAGCTTGCCAACAGCCTTTCTTTGTTCGCTGACAAACGAATCATTGAACTGCGATTTTCCTCGGCGAAACCCGACGACGAAGGAAAGAAGGCGCTGCAACAATTTGTAGACAATCCGAATGATGATATCGCCGTCATGATCCTTGGGCCGAAACTCGACAAAGCGGCCACCTCAACCAAATGGTTTAGCAAACTTACTGCAAATGCCCTGCTGGTTAAGGTTTGGCCTCTTAAACGCGAAGAGCTTCCGGCCTGGCTGAGCGCACGGCTCAAAATTGCCGGCATCAGTACAAGCCGAGAAGCAGTCGCAATGCTTGCCGATCGGGTTGAAGGCAATCTGCTCGCTGCAGTCCAAGACATCGAGCGCATAAAATTGGCGTTCGCGGGTACTGGCCAGCCAACCAAACCGTTAGAAGCGAGTGAACTCGTCGACTTTGTGAGCGACAACTCGCGGCTCACAACTTACGATTTTCTCGACGCGACCCTGCTCGGAGAGACCAGCCGAGCCCAAAAAATTCTTGCTGGGTTAAAAGCTGAAGGGGTTCATCCGTTGCCTATACTCGCAACGTTTACGCGCGAACTCGATAGCCTGCTTCCCATGCTAGCTCTAAAGGAGAAGGGGCAAAATAGCGAAATGATCATTAAAAACGCGCGCGTGTGGGCTAATCGCAAAACTGCAGTTAAAAGCGTGCTGTCGAGGCTGAGCAAGCCTCAGGCATGGCAATTGCTGCATCAGGCACGCCATATCGATGGGGCGATAAAAGGCATGAATTTGGCAAACCCTTGGGATGAGCTTAGTCTTCTCTCACTAAAATTAAGCGGCGCTTCGCTTGCATCGGAACGCCGCTGAGAGAGTCGGCCCTGCCGCCTAATACGCTATTGCAGTCCTCGTCGAAGAAGCAGTGGCTCTATAGACGCTTCACGACCCCTGAAGTCCTTAAACAAACTCATCGCCTCGCGGCTGCCGCCCTTAGAAAGCAACGTATTTCTAAAATGATCCCCGTTTGCTCTTACTAAGCCCCCGTTCTCTTTAAACCACTCGACACTGTCAGCATCGAGCACTTCGCTCCAAATGTAAGAGTAGTAGCCTGCGGAGTAGCCTCCCATGATGTGGGAGAAATACGCGCTTTTATAGCGGGGCGGAACTTGTCTAATATCTAATCCCGCTTTGGCGAGCGCATCCGCTTCGAATTGAGGGATTTGTTCGGCAGTTGGCACCTCATTGGGCGCGAGTTGATGCAACGCCTGATCTAAAACCGAAGCAGCCAAATACTCCGAGGTAGAAAAGCCTTGATTGAATTTCTGCGCGGCAAGCACTTTATCGAGAAGCGCCTGAGGCATCGGAGCGCCTGTTTCGAAATGCACAGCATAATTGGCCAACACTTCAGGCCACGTTGCCCACATCTCATTGACCTGCGACGGGTACTCGACAAAGTCACGCGGTACGCTTGTACCCGAAAAATAGGGATATTCGACATCGGAGAATAACCCATGAAGCGCATGGCCAAACTCATGGAACAGTGTCGTCACTTCATCAAATGTCAGCAGTGTCTCAACCCCTTCTGCCGGTTTAGTGATGTTTAGATGGTTCGCAACGACTGGGCTCGTTCCCATCAGGCCATTTTGCGGCACGTAAGCATTCATCCAAGCGCCGCCTCGCTTTGAGGGGCGAGCATAGAAGTCCCCGATAAAAATACCCAATTTAGTTCCGGCCACATCGAAGACATCAAACACTCTCACGTCTTCTTGATATACCGGCAGGTCGAAACGCTCAGCGAAGGTTAGCCCGTACAGTTTTTCAGCCGCAAAAAATACCCCGCGCTTAAGGACATTATCTAATTCGAAATAAGGCCGTAGCTGCGACTCGTCAAATGCGTAGCGCTGTTGCCGTAATTGCTCACTGTAGAACTGCCAATCCCATGCCTCTAGCTCGAAGTCACCGCCAGTGGCATCAACAATTTCCTGCAGGTCTTCGGCTTCGCGCCTCGCATTCGCTGCCGCAGCAGGGGCGAGCGAGGCTAAGCGGGCATTTACTGCCTCGACAGTGAGCGCGGTAGCATCTTCGAGCACATAGTCGGCATGGGTAGGATAACCCAGCAAGTTTGCTCGCTCTGCTCGCAGCTTCAGAACGCTTGAAAGAATTTGTCTGTTATCGAACTCGCCGCCACGAACGCCTCTTGCGACCGACGCTCGATGAATAGCTTCCCTAACCTCTCGATTCTGAACACTACTTAGCGCAGGTTGGCCGCTCGTATTGAGAAGAGGCAAGACATATTTGCCGTCGTAACCCCTGCTACTCGCCTCTTTACCTGCAGCAACGATTAGGGCCTCATCGAGCCCTGTCAGCTCCTCGCGTGTATCGACAACGACCGCCATAGCGTTCACTTCATTGAGCACATTCTGACTAAACTGTGTCTGTAACAACGCAGCCTCTGCATTTATCTCTTTCAAGCGGGCCTGTTCGGCACTACCTAATGCCGCACCTGCGCGGACGAAATCGGTGTAATACTTCTCGATCAGACGCACAGCCTCCGCGCTCAATCCGAGGTCTGCTCTGCGTGTATAGACACTCTCGATGCGGGCGAAAAGTGCTCCATTCAGGACGATGGCATCATCGTGTGCGGCTAGCTCAGGGGCAAGTTCCTGCTGGATTTTCTGCAGTGCGTCATTGGTGTGTGCGCCCGCGAGCGCAAAGAAAACTCGGCTCACCCGATTGAGTAACTGCCCCGATACTTCGAGTGCAAGAATAGTGTTTTCGAAGCTCGGCACGGCCCCCTGATCCGCTATCGCCTGCGCCTCAGCTTTCTGCTGCGCCATCCCAGCTCTGAAAGCAGGCAGATAATGTTCGCTCTCTATGCGGTCGAAGGGAGGATAGTCGAAATCAAGGTCGCTTACTCTAGCAAAAGGGTTGTCTTCACGCATGCTCACGCCCGCCTCCTGCCCGGCGGCGGACGCGTTCATTAAACCTAGCGCTATCGCAATGACTATTAACTTTGCTTTCATTGTGAACCTCTCTATTGATTCAATTTCTAAAGTCATCGACTGTCGATGCTTTTCGTAACGGACGATTCAGGCACGAAGGAAGAGCGAGGCTGTCCTGTCCTAGCTATGCTGCCGGTTACTGCAAGTAAACAATAAGGATCGCGGCAGGACAGACGAAGCGAATATAAAAGGGCCAAATTCGCCAGAAAAAACCTGATGCGGCATCGGGCGCACCCTGTTTAATCTCTTCGAGTATTGTTGCGCGGTTCCATATCCAACCGCTAAACACGCAAAAAAACAGACCCAGTAACGGCTGACTCATTTCCGTGGTTGCAGTGACCACTAAATCGAATAATGAGTCAAAATTAAACACGATCACTAGTGAAATCAACGCAATTATCGATCCCAGTAGAAACGCTGCCGCAGGCCTGCGAACCCCCTTTGACTCGACAACAAAAGAGACCGGCACTTCGAGCATCGAAATTGATGAGGTGAGCGAGGCAATCGCCATCAACGCAAAAAATGCGAAAGCAACAAAACCGCCAACAGCCCCCATCGAATCAAACAACGCTGGCAACACCGAAATAATCAGTCCGGGGCCTGCTATTAGGCCTCCTTGCACGTCAAATATTTCAACGCCACTTGCGAGCGCCACATACATAGCCGGTAAAATAAGCAAACCTGCCAGCACAGCTATACCCACATCAAGCAAAGCAACGAGACTCCCGATAACGGGCAAATTTTCGCTTTTGCTGATGTAAGACCCATAAACCAACATGGTTCCGACGCCCAAAGAAAGCGAGAAAAAGGCCTGGCCCATAGCACTGACTAGCAGTCCAGGGCGAGCGAAGACGGAAAAATCTGGCACTAGGTAAGCGCGAAGTCCCTCCATCGCACCTGGCAACGTGAACACATAGACTATGAGTAATACCAAGATAAGAACAAGCGAGGGCATGAGGCGAGTTGCCCATTTCTCGATTCCCTCTTTGACGCCTGCACTAATTATAAAGATGGTGAGCAGCATGAACACAACGACGAAGAGCGAGTTGCGCACTACACCATCGACGATAAGCCAGTCCGCTAACGCCGTCAGTCCAATTAACTGCGCCACTGGCTGCAACAAAAACGCGAGCATCCATCCACTGACAATGGCGTAAAAACTGAGAATAAAGCTAACTGTCACGATGCCTAAGCCGCCTACAAAAGAGCCAAACAATCTGCTTTTAGGCCCCGTAGCAATTTTTCGTAGTGCAGTAACGCCATTCGCGCGGGCGTAGCGGCCAATGATCAGCTCCGCCATCAGCGCAGGATACGCGAGCGCAAACGCCAGTAACAGGTAGGCGAACAGAAAGGCCGCACCACCGTTACTCGCCGCATTGGTTGGAAAGCCCCAAATGTTGCCAAGGCCAACGGCCGACCCCGCAGCAGCCATAAGAAAGCCGAATCGAGAAGAAAATTCGCCGCGCGGACTCGCCATATTATTATCCTTTTGCACGCTAGCACTGCTAACGCTGCAGTGCTGTTACAGCTTTTTTGCAAGTAAAAACCCGTAAACTGCAGCGCTTTCGCAGCAAACGCCAGTCAGCTTATTGATCGTAAGTGTCGAGCAAAAATCGTGCGCTCGTAGCATCTATCAATTTGAACACTACATTGGTAATAACACTAACCGAGCCGCTCAGATTGACCTCGAGCGCTGGAATGGTCAGAAGACCGGTCGCACTGTCGAAAGTCGCCATGCCATCAAAGGCTGTTTGCCTAGGAATGACGCTTTCCTGATTGACCTCTATTACAAATCCCAGTGCGGAGGCGACAGAGCGTAAGTTGAGGCTTAAAAGCTCGCTGCCGTCGTCGATGTTTACGCTTGTAATCAGCAGGCCGGTCCCACTTTCATAAACATGAGACGACGTACTAAACCGCTCGGTGACCTCTACATTCATGTAAACGAACGACGAGGGGTTGTCGTAGAATTCTGAGAAATAAGGCGCGTTGGGTGCTTTTGCGCCGAGGCTCACGAACGGTAACGCATCGATGGCATCAAGTACTGCCATACCGTCTCCTAATACGGTACCGAACACCGTAAACCCGCCATTATTCGCATCCAGATTGCCACTATTATCTGCGAGGTTCACAAACCACTGGTTCGTCGCGCTATCAGGATTGCCATCAACTTTCGCCATCGCGACAGTGCCGCGCAGATTCGATGCGCCAAATTCATTCACGACAGTCTCGCCTGTAGGAATATCGATAGGCCCTTCGAACAACTTGAAACGATAGGCCCCGCCTTGCACAACAAAGTTATCGACAACTCGATGCAGGTAAGTGCCGTTAAAATCATTACGGGCAACATAACCAAGAAAATTGGCCACCGTAAGCGGCGCTGTTTCATCCAACAGCTCGATCGAATAGTCCCCGACGCTCGTACTGACTCGTACGATTGTTCCTGCCATTGACGAAAAGCTTGCCAGCGAAAGCGTCAAAGCAGCAGCGACACAAAGCGCGCGCAAGAAAATCCTTGCATAATGGTTGTTGTCAGGAATGGGCATAGACTCGAGCTCTTAGGCAAAATATCAGTCGATATTGTAACTGCGGCACCGTCGTGGCGCCACAGCCGGAAGCAATCCTTTATAATCAGGCGACAAACGGCGCGTTATATAGAGAGCGGGGATGCTGTGTGCTATCTTCTCGCTCCGCATCCATCAGCATGGTGAGACACAGCTTATTTTTGCACGAGGGAACGCGCTCAACGCCTTAAACAATCTAGCGTCACCCTGAAGTTATTACAGGTACGGATAACCATTGAATACAAAACAGCACTCTCTTCAGCGCGCGGGTAACAGCAGTTCTAATCGCCTCGGAATCGGCATCGACTACGGCACAAGCAATAGCGCCGCGGCTATTTTCGACGGCACCCATGTAACCGTAGCTAACCTCGAGCCTCACGCCAAAGTGATGCCTAGCGCGACCTATATCAATCGCGAGTATCAGATCGTTACGGGGCAGGCCGCGATAGACGAGTATGTCAGCAGTAATACGGGGCGGACAGTCGAGTTAAGCGCAGAGATTCTAGGCGAGGGTCGTACTACTACTGGGCAAACGGGCGATCATGGCCTGCCCGAAGAAGCATCGACGTCGCTTATCTACGGGCAATCACTTGTCGATGGCGGGCAACAGGGCAGACTCTTTAGGGGCATAAAGCGGTTGCTCGGTAACAACGAGTCTCAGCGGCTGATGGTGTTCGATAAGCCTTTCCGTCTCGTCGCTCTCATCACTCCCCTGCTCATTCGTATACGACGTACAATTGAAGCACAGCTGCCTTTAGGTATAAATCCAACGCCTGTCATCGATCACGCCTGTATCGGACATCCAGTCAATTTCGAAGGCTCACAGAACGACCGCAATCGCGCCGCACTTAGCGCCCTTTCAGAGAGCTACGGCTATGCCGAGTTCAACCGGCAGAGCTTCTATCCCGAGCCTAACGCTGCCGCACTCAGCTACCTATACGCGAATCCGCAGTTGCAAACCAAAACCCTGCTTGCAGTTGACTTTGGTGGCGGCACGCTAGATCTCTGTGTAATAAAACACACGAACGAAGATTTCGAGGTCGTCGCAACACACGGTATTGGCTTAGGCGGCGACCATATCGATCAGCTTCTCTTTAGAGAACTTATTTTCCCTCTTCTAGGTAAAGGCGAACGCTGGCGTCGTGCGGGCGAAGACCGAGAAATAGAGACGCTTTTCCCTTTCGAAGAGTACGAAGACCTCCTGCTTAATTGGGCGGTGAGCTATATGTTAAACCAGAACAAATACACTACTCCGCTGCATCAGCGAATTCAGGATGGTGACGAAGCTTCAACCAAGTTTCAGCGCCTTTACGACCTCATAAAAAATAATCACAGCTACCTCGTGTTTCAATTGCTCAAAGACTTAAAGGCTGAACTTTCACACTCGGAATCGGCGCGACTCGACATACCCGAACTAGATATCGAGCTGACCCTCACGCGCGCGCAATTTGAGACTATGATTTCCAGTCTAATGGCGAAATTTGAACAGGCTATCGACGACACTCTCACGCGCGCGGCAATCCAAAGCAGTGACATCGAACTGGTTATTCGCACAGGCGGTTCATCGCTCATCCCAGCAGTAAAGCGCGTACTCGAAGAACGATTCCCAGGTAAAGTAGTCGAACACGACCCCTTTACGAGTGTCGCGGCGGGTCTTGCCATTGCAGAATATTTAGGCGCGTCGCACACCGAATCACAAACTTAGGTTTATCGGAAGGGGACTTGCAATAAGGAGCAGTAAAACGAGAACCTGGAACAGGAATTGGAGTGTGAAAAAGAAAGTGGAGATGAAAATTGGCGCTGAAATTTTCTACGCCAACCTAACCATCATCGAGGCACAGTAACCGACAGAGAGTCTGCTCCCACCGAAAAAGTAACGCTCTCGACGTGCCCGCCCCGCTCAACATTCACGAGATTCGACTGATCAGGCCACACATCGCGCAACACGCTGTTGATCACGCGAAGCTGCAGCGACTTGCCGACTTGGCTGGTGGCAAAATTTGGCACTTCTTGATAGACCCAGAGATACTGACCATCGATCTCCTCTCCAAGGTAATGAGGTTTGAGCTCTTGCAGCGGCTCGCCTTGAACGTCGAGCGCAATAGCGAAACGATTGACAACATAACTTCCAAACAACGCACGCGAATCAGGTGACTCGATAATATCCTGCTTTTCTCCAAAGACCACACTAGCCGCATGTTCGGCATCGTGCAAAAACAGGCGATGCATGATTTCAAGGCTGCCAGTATTCGAATTGAACAGCAGCCTTGTTACCGCTGTCTTCTGTTGATGACCATAGACAGCGGCGCTGCAAAAGATTAACAGCCCCGCCACAGAGAGAAGACCCGCACGCTTTGCCGCGAGCGTAGTTCGCAAGAAAAATGTCCGACTAATTGCCACTCTCATCTTCTTCATTCTCGTCATCATCACCTGCCACTTTCAGCTCGGTTTTAATGTCCTGCATAATGTCTCGCGAAACACGGCGACTGCTAGACGACGACTTAAAGCTTTCGATGCGGGACGGGACGAGACGGCGAGGATAAAAATTGTTCTCTATATCAGCGTCTGCAGTCTCCATACCTGAGTCTATCGTCAGCGATACTATCTCGCGCTCGGTTACTAGTAGCTTCTTCACCATCGCGGGCGACTTACGCCAGATTTCTGCAGGATAACGAATCTGCTCTGCCGCACCGTCGGCGTATTCGACATCGAGTATAATTGGCATCACCAAGCCGCCCTTGTTGGCAAACTCGACAAGATAGTAGTTGCGCTCTTCGCTGACCGCTTTGTCTAACACTTCTCGCTCCCAGTCTTCGAGTCCTTCAAGGAACGAATTGTAGGCATTGCGCTCTTTATTGGTCACCGTAAATTCATCGTTCTCGTCATAAAAGTCGCGGACATCAGTATTACGCTCTACCCAAGTGCGCATGCCCGCATCGCGGTTACGTTCACTGAATAACGACGGCGAAAAGGCTTTGTCGTCTTCGCGCTCACGCGCAAAATCGATATCGGGATTCTCCGTATTCATTTCCATTTGATACACGCGCTCTAAGGAAATATCGACGTGGTCTGTGGTGTAGAACCACCCACGCCAAAACCAATCGAGATCAATGCCCGAAGCTTCCTCCATTGTGCGGAAGAAATCCGAAGGCGTCGGACGCTTGAATTCCCATCTGCGCGAATATTCTTTAAATGCAAAATCGAAAAGTTCGCGGCCCATAATGGTCTCGCGCAAAATATTCAGTGCAGTAGCAGGTTTCGAATACGCGTTCGGGCCAAGACGCAGCACGCTATCTGATTGCGTCATCACGGGCACTTGGTTGCTCGATACCATATAGTCGACGATGTAGCGCGGCTCAACGCCCCACGGAATTTCAGCATCCCATTCACGGCCAGCAACGCCATCGAGATAGCTATTGATTCCCTCATCCATCCAGGTCCACTGACGCTCATCGGAGTTAACGATCATGGGGAAGTAAAAATGACCGACTTCGTGAATTACGACCCCGATAAGAAACCGCTTCTCAGCCAGCGTATAGGTTCGGCTGCCATCGTCTTGCAACGTTGTACGTGGTCCGTTGAAGGTAATCATCGGGTATTCCATACCGCCAACGAAGCCAATATTAACCGACTGTGCAGTCGGATACGGGTAATCAAATGAGAAACGGCTATAGACCTCTAGCGTGTGAATCACCGACTCTGTTGAGTATTTTGCCCAGAGGTCACCGCCCTCTTTTGGCCAGAACGACATGGCAACCACCAACTCCTGCTCGGCGCCCTCTTGGCGATAGCCTTTTGCGTCCCAGATATATTTGCGCGACGAAGACCAAGCGAAATCGCGCACGTTTTCGGCACTAAATCGCCATGTCTTTGTTTCGTTGGTGCCTTCGGCTTCGTTCGCTAGAGCCTCCTCAGGCGTAACGATCAAAATTGGTCGCTCGGCAGTCTCGGCCTCTCGGAGGCGACGTCGCTGCTCATCGGTTAGTACTTGGTTTGCGTTTTCAAGCTCACCTGTCGCTGCCACGATATGATCGGCAGGGACAGTCATGGCAACCTCGTAGTCACCAAACTCTAGCGTGAACTCACCCGAGCCCAAGAATTCCTTATTCGTCCAACCTTCGTAATCGGTATAAGCGACAAGACGCGGGAACCACTGCGCCAGCGCGTAGATGGTGTTACCGTTTTCACCCTCGTCGGCAAAGTGCTCGTAACCTGCGCGCGGGCCTATTACGTCGCCATTAACGATGTTGTAGCTATAATCGATTTTAAAATCGACCGAGGCACCTGGGCGCAAGGCGCGCGCCAAATCGACTCGCATCAATGTGCCGACAATGGTGTGATTTAGCGCGTTGCCCGCCGCATCAACTACCGACTGAATATCGTATCCAAGCTCAGCTTCTTCCATATACTGAATTTCACGAAGCTGACCAAGACTTACACGCGCAGGCGAACCTGGCTCGGGGCTAGACCGGTTGAACGTTTCGCTCAGTTGCGCAATAGAATCGTTACGAAACCGGTTTTGATCAAGCTGCAACCAGAGATAGTTGAGCGTATCGGGGGAATTGTTCTGATAGGAAATCGATTCAGTGCCCTGAATGCTGTGCGTCTCTTCATTCAGTATGACATCGATATCGTAATCGACTTTTTGCTGCCAGTATTCATGACCCGGCTGCCCCGCCGCGTTGCGGTAGACGTTGGGCGTCGGCAAAACTTCGTCTAGCTGGCGAAATTTATCTTGGTAGTCGCCTTTAGTCTGCTGGATACCCTGCGCGACTGCAATGCTGCTCAAGAGGCTCAGAGCGGCGCCAAAGCAGCTTATCTTTAGGGCAGCAGCTAAGCCTAAGACCTTGAATTTTGGATCATTCATAAGTAGATTCCCTGTTAGTTTGTTTCGTTTCATAACATCCCATCGCGTTCGCTACGAATCAGGTGAATAGAATTTTTAAGCAGTGCGCTATGATACTCTTTTTAGGCGCCCTTGGCAGGTTTTAGGCGCCCTTGGCAGGCGCATTCCGGGTAAAAATTTCACCCCACGAGTGCATTCACGCTTAACAGCCAGACACAGAGACGAGCATAGGCAGTGCTAGCAAAATTGAGAAAACAACCATGGATCTAATCGCTATTGCAGTCCCATTTTTCCTCGCGCTTATTTTGGCTGAGTTTATTTATGGCATCTCTCGCGGCCGCAACACCTATCGCCTCAATGACACAATTAACAGTCTTTCAATGGGCTCACTCAGTTCACTCAGCGGGCTTGTGATCGTAGGTGGATCAGCCTTGATCTATGAGTTTATTGTTAAGACTTTCCAGCTTACGCAATTACCCGCAGAGTCAACCCTTGTATGGGTTGCCACTTTCATCCTGTATGACCTAGCCTACTATTGGAAGCATCGCCTAGGTCATGAAGTCGCTCTGTTTTGGGGCTCGCATGTCTCTCATCACCAGAGCGAAGATTACAATTTAGGCACAGCCCTTCGCCAGACAAGCATCGATTTTCACGGCTTTTTATTTCTAATACCCTTCTTCATCGTTGGCGTGCCAGGCGAGGTCTTAGTCGCAACGGTTAGCCTCAACCTGATTTATCAATTTTGGGTGCACACGCAACATGTACCTAAACTTGGGCCTATCGAATGGATTATGGTTACACCCTCGAATCACCGCGTTCATCATGCACGCAATGATCAATACGTAGACAAAAATTACGGCGGGGTTTTCATTATTTGGGATCGCCTATTCGGCACGTTTCAAGACGAACTTGCCGAGGAGCCCGCTGTTTATGGTCTGCGTAAGCCCTTGAATAGCTGGAATCCACTCTGGGCGAATACCCATGTCTACTGGCGGCTACTAATCGATTTCGTCAAGATGAAAGGCATCAAGAACAAAGTGCAACTCTTGTTTAAACCACCGGGCTGGCTGCCCGCCGACTACACGAAAACCTGCAAGGCCGCAGCGCCTGTCGATTTAAAATCGAAATACGACCCTAAAGTTGCAGGCATCACTCGGGCCTATGTGTTCGGGCAGTTCATCATTACTGTGGTTGTAAGCCTCTCTCTCGCTGAACTCGCCACCGTGGCGAGCACAGTCGAGCTGTGGGCGGCGGCAGGCTTCATCGCACTGTCGCTCTTTACCCATGGCTATATCCTAGACAAGCGAGTGCGCAGCACGCCCTTAGAATGCAGCCGGCTCTTGCTCGCTGTGGGACTCGCGTATCTTTTGCCACTGGGTGCAGCGCTTGCGGCGATTTTAAGTTATTCGGCCGCCGCTTCGCTGGTTATGATTGCAGTAGGGCTCGTAATAAGACGTCCTATTTTCGCGGCTGAAGGCAAACGGAATGATGACGGCCAGCTAAGTCAAGAACTGTCAGACGCCTCCTCCTAAGCCCGCCCTGAAGAGCGGTAGCTGACCTATCCGAAAGGGCAAGCACCCGGCACAGAGACGCAGGCCTAGAGCGCGATAAGCGGGAATTCGTCGATCAAATCACCCGACTGGATTTCACGCAGTTCAAACTGTGCTTGCTGCGCCTCTCTCAGGGCTTGCCTAAGTGTCTTACCCTCCTCCAGATCGGTAATCACGAACGCAGCCCTGCCGGTTAGAGTCGCCAAAGGCGCGACACTCACTGGGTTGAACAGATACTCGTTATTCTCGCTGAGCAAGCCTTTCACGCTCGCCTCGACACTTAACGCCGCACCTGGCACCTCATCACGCACCGCGCGATAGAGGGAGGAATCGCCGCTGGCATCTACTACCCGAAGAAACAACTCAACGTTTCGCGTGAACAGTTCGGCATTCTTCACTTCAACAGTCGGCGTATAGATAGGGTAGCTAAAACCTACCTCAACGATGCCATTACTCGACGCATCTGTTATTAGTGCGCTCAGAATCTGTTCTCCTCGAACACCTTCTCCTTCGCGCTGGGGAAGCAGAAGATAGTAGTAGAGGCCGACGAAAAACAGATAAGGGATAACGAAGAATCCGGCAAACACGCTAGAGGAACGCAAAAATGGCGAGAGCCATGGGCGCACACCAAAAAGCGCAAAAATCCCCACGGCGGCGCTGAGCAGCGCTCGCAAGGGAATAGCGAAGGTACCGACTAAAACCGCATTGGCATCGAGCCAATAAAAAAGAGCAACGGCAGATACCAAGTTCAACACGGCCAACATGCGAATCATCACGTTACGCCTTAACGACGATTTCTTCGCCCTGGGCCTGTTTGTCGGCATGATAAGACGAGCGCACTAGTGGCCCACTCGCAACGTGTTTGAAACCAAGTTCTTCGCCAAAGACGCGGAGTTCGTCGAACTCATCGGGATGCACGAAACGTTCGACTTTGAGGTGATCTTTGCTGGGCTGCAGATACTGGCCTAGCGTCACCATGTCGACATTATGGGCGTAGAGATCGCGCATCACGTCTTTCACCTCGTCGATAGTTTCACCAAGTCCTAGCATAAGCCCAGATTTGGTTACGACCTCGGGGCGAAGTGCCTTATAGCCTTTAAGGAGATCGAGTGACCATTGATAGTCGGCGCCTGGCCGCGCTTTTTTATACAAGCGAGGGACAGTCTCGAGATTATGATTAAATACATCAGGAGGCGTGTCTTTCAAAATATCCAAAGCAATTTGCATACGGCCTCGGAAATCTGGGACCAGCACTTCGACCTGAATTTCGGGATTAAAGCGGCGCGTCTCGCTGATGCAGTTCGCGAAATGTTGTGCCCCACTGTCCTTCAGGTCGTCGCGATCGACAGACGTGATCACGACATAGCTCAAGCCCATTTCGCTTATCGCGCTGGCGAGTTCGGTCGGCTCATTCGCGTCGAGTGCGTTCGGCTTGCCGTGCGCGACATCGCAAAATGGACAGCGCCGCGTGCAAATCTCACCCATAATCATAAACGTAGCGGTGCCATTGCTAAAACACTCGCCCAGATTAGGGCACGAGGCCTCTTCGCAGACAGACGCTAGTTTATGCTCCCGGAGTTTTTGCTTGATGTGATTGATTCTTGGCGAAGCAGGGATTTTGACGCGGATCCAATTCGGTTTGGTCGGCAACTCGTCCGTTGGGATTACCTTAAGCGGAATGCGCCTCACCTTATCGGCACCACGCAGCTTCTCACCTTCGACTAATACATTCCGGCGCTTTCGCTCTGTTGTCTCTGTCATTCTGACTCAACTCACTTCGCCGGCAGGCCCGGCTTTCAGATTTCTGCCCCGTTCAATAGGGCTTGTGTTATTTCCGCCAAACCCCGTAAGGGGTAGCATGAACCTAGGTTCGGTAGCCAAATCTGGGGAGTAACGCGGCTACTAATGCGCTGCTTACTTCTTGCATGAGGTTACGTTCAGCATCCACCGGGCCGATCAAGTCGGCGACCTGTGTCACCCTGAGATCCTCGAAACCACAGGGATTTATTCTGTCGAAGGGCGACTTGTCCATGTCGACATTAAGGCTGAGGCCATGATAGCTCAGTCCGTTCTTTATGCGTAAACCAAGTGCTGCAATTTTAGCACCGTTAACGTAAACACCCGGTGCGTCGGCGCGCCGCTCACCCCGAATATCAAACGTCGCTAACGCCTCTACAATGGCTTCTTCGATAAGGTCCACGAGCTCGCGGACGCCCATTTTTCGACGTTTTACGTCGATCAACAGATAACCTACTAGCTGCCCAGGCCCATGGTAGGTCACTTGTCCACCGCGATCGATATGCACAATGGGGATATCGCCCGCATCGAGGATATGTTCTGACCTGCCCGCCTGACCCTGGGTGAAAACCGGCTTATGGCTCAGCATCCAAATTTCGTCGTCGCGTCCCTGCCTGGGATGTTCGGCGAGGTAACGCATCGCTTGCCATAACGGCACATAGTCTTGCAGCCCTAGCCGCCTTACTTTAAGCCCGATTTCGCTCGGCCTTGTTAGCGGTAGACCAGCCGCGGGTTTAGCTTGCTCCCACTTATACGCGTCTAAACGCATTCTAAAGCACCATCTTCACGTGCTCGATTGTCTTCAGCTCTGCAAAAATATTTTCGAGCTGATCGGGGCCGGTGGC
>Ga0233398_1000376_pt1 | contig 24390 bp, 25 predicted proteins | sample 38DmetaG_FD_182697 | JGI IMG/M metagenome (GOLD analysis project Ga0233398, IMG submission 182697) | Seawater microbial communities from Monterey Bay, California, United States - 38D | ecosystem: Environmental > Aquatic > Marine > Coastal | place: USA: California | collected 2016-10-02
GTAAGGCTAGTGGCGCCATAAAACATGCTCGATATACTTATCACGGAGCCTGTCTTTGGAAGACTGACACTGGTAAGACTAGTGGCACCATTAAACATGGCAGTCATATTCGTCGCAGAACTTGTATCTGGCAAGCTGACACTGGTAAGGCTAGTGGCGCCATTAAACATGAGCAACATATCTGTCACGGAACCTGTCTTTGGAAGACTGACACTGGTAAGACTAGTGGCGCCATTAAACATGAAAGGCATTTCCGTCACGGAACCTGTCTTTGGAAGAGTAACACTTTCAAGGCTAGTGGCTCTATCAAACATGAAATTCATATTCGTCACATTACTTGTATCTGGTAAGCTAACACTGGTAAGGCTAGTGGCGCCCATAAACATGTAACTCATATTCGTTACGTTACTTGTATCTGCTAAGTTGACACTGGTAAGGCTAGTGGCGCCATTAAACATGTTCGCCATATCTGTCACAGAACTTGTATCCCAAGATTTAATATCTTGGTCGAAGCTAGCGGCACCATCAAACATGCGACTCATATCTGTCACATTACTTGTATCCCAAGAACTAATATCTTGGTTAAACGTTGTATTGTTTAAAAAAGCATTCTTCAGGCTTGTGAATTTAGAAACGTTACAAGACGTAACTAAGTCTTCACTATTATTCCAACTGCTTGCCCGATTCGTTAGGTTCTCTAGTTTAATATATGACCCTGAAGTATCAGTGATAGTTCTATAATTTTGCCCATTCACAGTACATCCTGCGTATGCTAAATTAGCCAAGATAGTAAGCATAAATATGCCTACACATAACCTTAAGATGTACATCTTTAATTTAAGCATTTTTTATTTCACAACGTATTTGATACTATTTTATATCAATTATGGGTAAAACTATCAAAATGTTACCTAAAGAATAATAATATATTATTTATATATTATTTATATATATAAAAAAAAGATATAAATAATATTTGTTAATTTTTATATAATAATATAAAGATCATTATGAAACTACTTATGGATATAAAAAAAAATTATGGAAATACTCAGCAGAATTCACTCAAATCTACTTTCTAAAAAAAATATTAAAATAATTTGCTCCAAACCTTATGGCTGGGAGTTATTATTTATGCTTTATAGAAATACTAAACATGACCAAGAATACGGTATTGATAAGATATTCGAAAATATAAAATATAATAGATGCACAAAACCTTCATATATCAATTTTATAAATTATTTAGAAACCGCAAATATCATATATCGAAGTGAAAGCGTATTGAAAAAAAGTAAAGTTCTACTGAAATTGACAGACCCCATAGCTACTGAACTTCAACAAACTATTGATGACTGCCAAATCATGGGACGAAGACCTATAGACAATACATATCCAAATGATTTATCTGTGAATTAAAGCAGATTCTCGTTGTTCCTATAAATCTACAATATCTTCGTTAACTTGCTTAAGTTATGAGTTGTTAGGTTTCTCTAATTCGTATCATTGCATTAGTTAAAAAGTTATTACCCTGTTCTTTCATCATATTAGAAACAGAGTCGTAATCTTCTTTGCATTTGTTATGACTAAGCTTACTTTTGGCTGTTACACGTTCCACATAAAATTAAATGCAACTATGTTGTGTAATATTTGCTCCATAAAGTCTTTAGGAGCATCAGACATCTTCCATTCTTTTTTACCAGAATAAATCTTTTCATACATTTTCGTTAGCTTTCCAAATACTAATAATTTTTCTTTTTTTGAACTGTCAAAAGTAATTTTTCCTTTAAAATGGACAATCTGATAATTCCAAGTAGGAACATTACAATGTTGTTTTTCCATTGTTGGATACCAATTAGGGGAGACGTAAGAATTCTCTGCAGTAAAAATAGCAATAGCATTCATACCATTTGGTAAACCGTGTGTAGAGAGTTTGCCTTAGCAACATGCCTAACATATGAATTAGTTTCATTACGTAATAGAGGGATGTGATTGGCGATAAATTCACCATCTTTTTAACAAACAATTGTTGCTAACGGAAATTGCTCAATTAAGTTTGATACATCATCTTCATCTACTTCTTCAAAATGTGGTGGAAGGTACATTAAAGTTCCCTTTTTTATTACTAAACGTACCATCTCTATTTCATAGCGATATAAATAATGAATACATGTTAAGAAAATTCTTACTTTTTCTCTTTTAAAAATGGTACCATAGAGCTCCATACACCATCATTCTTGAAACGATGAAAAATAGCGGCTGAAACATGGATTGCAATTAACCAATACATTGTGGAAATTGAAATCTCGTGTAAACCAACAGTCAATTCAATAAATATTCCACTTTTCAATCCCAACCAATACAAAATTCCAATAACCAAACCAGTGATAGGTATTATAGAAAGATTGATATAAAGACTAAGATGTACAATCTTTGCTGCTCGCTTTTGAAATATTGGGGTATCCTCTGGCAATGAGGTTATTTGTGTTCGTGACATGTAGAAATAGCGTATTATCAATAATATCAGCATCAAAGCTGCAAAAATAATTTCAAATTTTAATAATGCAATATCTGACAATTGATTAATATCTTCTACTTGCTTGACTATGCCATATATAAAAATGATTACAAATCCCCAATGAAATATCATTGCCATAATGCTATGTTTTGATTTTTCCATTTTTACTTTCATACATCTATGTATAACGAATTAATTTATTTTATTAATAAATCAATACAGAAACAATACACTTTACAAATTTGTAATAAAACCATCATATCAGTGTAATGTTTTTGGTTTAAAATTAAATTGTAGTTCCAAAAAAAATTTGAATCTCCTGAGTTTATTGAAAGAGGTAATGCAGCGAATGAATTTTATTATAAATATAAAATAAAAAGTCATAAAAACTTCATGAAAACTCTTCACGTGGCGCTGTAAAATCGCAGATTGGACATAAATTAAGGTGTCCATAAATTAAGGTGTCCATAAACAAAGCCAAACACCTCTCAAAACCTTACATTGATACCCTTCAACCCAAATCAAGATATGCTTAGTGGATCGCATCACAACCTAAATCAATCAACTCAAGAAATATAGTATCAAGGATAGGGTGAAAGCAGAAACGTTTGCAGCAATAATCAAAATATATTTTTTATTTTATTGCAGTTGCGTAGTGAATTAAGATTAGCTTGTATATTTAACCTCAAGAATGAAGCTCTAACTTAACGAAAAGGGTTAGCATTAAGCTAACAAATCGTACGTTGACTATTGGGAAGCTTCGTTCTTTAAACTCAACATCGCGCAATCACTCATACGCAAAAAATAAAAAAGAAAATCACCTGTTAGACTAACAGAGCATTATTGTTCCAATCATTTTTAATTAACATTCACATATTATTGATAGCGTTGTCAGATAAACTTGACGCCCCATTGGTTGGTAACAAACTCTCATGAATGGCAGCAGAAAATCCATTTCAATACTTCAAGACTTCACCTAAAATGATCCGCTTGGCGGCTATGTGTTACGTGCGTTACCCGCTGAATTTCCGCCAAGTTGAAGATATCTTGCATGAAGGTGGAATAGATATTTGTCACGAAACTGTACGGTTCTGGGTGGATCGGTTTGGTTCAAAATTTGCGCTTCAAAGATTTGTATAATCGTGGCAGTTTGAGACGAGTTAGACTTTGCCTAAAAGAACCATACTAACCATACCAAGAAACAGAATTCCATTTATCAAAAGCGAAACTGATAGCAGAGTACAATTAAATTTAATTAGTTTTTATCAATCAAAACTTGAATATTTGATTTTCTAGAAGCTTTGACCACGTGTAAGTATCAAACGATCTGCAGCCAGCTACTTTAATTGATATTATAATTATTCAAACTGTATACGATAGTGGCGAATGACCAATGAAGCTATTGATTATTGAAGATGATTTAGTGACTTCCAATTACTTATGTAATGGATTGTTAGAAAACTATCATAATGTTGATTTGGCAGCTGATGGTATAGAAGGGTTAGAATTTTGTTTTACTTCAGAATATGATGTTATAATTGTTGTTAGAATGCTACCAAACATAGATGGCATTTCAATAATAAAAACATTGCGTGAAAATAAAATATTTACTCCTATATCAATAATTTCAAATCTAGGATATGTTAATGATAAAATTGAAAGTCTAACCGCAGGTGCTAATGAGTTCCTAAGTAAACCTTTTGAATTTGGTGGTTTTTTATCTATTTTTAATAGATAAAAATAATATATAAATAATATGCCTTTATTCTTTAGGTAACATTTTGATATTTTTATTCATAATCAGTTCAAAATAATACCAAATACGTTGCGATGAATGACCAATGAAGCTATTGATTATTGAAGATGATTTAGTGATTTCCAATTACTTATGTAATGGATTGTTAGAAAACTATCATAATGTCGATTTGGCAACTGATGGTATAGAAGGGTTAGAACTTTGTTTTACTTCAGAATATGATGTTATAATTGTTGATAGAATGCTACCAAACATAGATGGCATTTCAATAATAAAAACATTGCGTGAAAATAAAATATTTACTCCTATATTAATAATTTCAAATCTAGGATATGTTAATGATAAAATTGAAGGTTTAACCGCAGGTGCTGATGATTACCTAAGTAAACCTTTTGAATTTGGTGAATTTTTAGCTCGAATAAATACACTCGCACGAAGGCCCAATATTATTCAACATAAAAATGAATTAAGTGCTGGAAATATTCGAATATATTTAGACGAACATAGGGTAACCAAAAATGATACTTATATTCAATTATTACCTAGAGAATATAAATTACTTAAATTTCTTATGGAAAATGCAGGCTTAGTTCAAACTAAAACTATGCTTTTAAATAAAGTATGGGATATTAATTTTAACCCTGGGACAAATGTTCTTGAAACTCATATTAGCCGCTTAAGAGCTAAGGTCAGTCCAAATTCGAAAGAAGGTTTAATTAAAACAATCCGTGGAGTTGGATATAAAATAGAAAAAAATATTGATGAAACTTTTTAAATTAACTCCACTAAGTTTAGCGTTTTACCATATTGTAGTGGTAAGTATTTTTACAATATCATTAGTAATTATTTTACAAAATATAACTCTCAGATCAGATAAAGATAAAGAAATTAGTATTTTAAATGATGAAGCTTTACGTTTTCAAAAAGTTAGTACAGAAAAAGAACTTATAGATTTGATTCTTAAATTAGCTACTTCGCAAGATCTGGATTTACCAAAGAAAATTTATAGTTATACCAATAATAAAGGTGAAGTTTTTGGCAATGCTAAGGTTATCGAAATTGCATCTAGAACTAAAATTCTTTTATTAAAAGAAATTGCAAACAAACAAACTAAATCACAAACTAAATTTTTAGGTCAAAATAAAGGATTACCTTTAACAGTAGTTAATGAAAAAAATAACGCTAAAAATGAAACTTTTTTAATCCAAACAGTAAGTTTGTTTGATGGTGAATTAATACTAGGAACAGATACTCAAAAATTAAAAGCATTAGGTTCAAGATTTACAAATATCGCCTTATTGGCGATATTACCAACAATCATTTTTGCTTTAATTAGTGGAAAAATCTTAACAAACAGAAGCTCAAGAAAAATATATGAAATCAATGAGACACTATACTCATTGTCTAAAGGTAATCTTAGTGCACGAGTTAGAAGTACTGATGATTTTTCAGATGATATATTAAGTATTGCTAAAAATATAAATATGATGGCAACTAATCACCAAAATGCCATAGAAACTTTAAATCAGGTATCTACAGATATTGCTCACGACTTAAAGTCACCCATACAAAGAGTTCAATTGTCCATCGCCAAAATACAAAAGCTTGAAAGTGTGCCAAGTGAAGTTAATTTAAAATTAAATAGTATCCAGGATGAAATTAATAATATATTAAGTATTTTTACTTCAATTCTAGAAATTGCTCAAATAGAAGTTTCTTCATATGATCCACCATTTGAAAGAGTTGATTTAAAACAATTAACATATAAATTCTTTGAATTATATGAACCATTTGTAAAGCAAAGTGACCATCAACTTATTGCCGACTTTGAGGTAAATAATGATTTTTTTATCATAGGAAACGAAGAATTAATTGGCCGTTTAATTGTAAATTTAATTGAAAACTCTATCCATCATACACCAAAGGGCGTAAAAATTAAAATTCAACTTAAACATTACGACAAATATATAAGATTGGTAATTTCTGACAATGGCTCAGGAATACCTACTTCACATCATAAAAAGGTATTAAAGCGATTTTACAGGATGGAGGCAAGCCGAACAACACAAGGGTCAGGGCTAGGTCTAAGTTTGGTAAGTGCTATAGCCAAATTACATAACGCCAAACTTACTCTAAAAAATAATAATCCAGGATTAATAATTATGTTAGATTTTGTCCCGGCCGAATTTATTGAAAAGTAGTATCTACGGGAAGCGATCTTTTAAGATAATCAAGGTGAAGCTATATTGAACCAGACTTAGCACACGCGACAATAGGCTGAGTTAAATGTCTTTGAAGGCGTTGTCAGGCAAAGCCTAACCCATCTCAAAGCGCCACGATCACATAAACCTATGAAGCGCAGATTTGGAACCACTCCTTGAGAGTAGTTGTGCGTTTTTGTTTGTAAGTCTGTCTGTTTTGAAGATGTCTTTCATGATTGAAGTGGTTGTATATTTGACTGTGATAACTGACAAACCTCTGGAGCGTGGCTGCTGTTTTAAATAACTGCATTGCTCGCTCTCGCCGTCGAAACGGTAAGTGTGAATTTTCACACCGATTATTTGACCGGCCTCTACAAAACTGTCTATCCGCAACGCCAATTTCACGAAAAGCGGCACCGTAAGATGGTAACTTATCCGTTGTGATGATCTTGGGTGAGCCGTGTTTACGCATTGCTTTTATAAGAAATTTCTTTGCAGCTGCTTTATTACGCCGTTTTGTAACAAAGCATTCAAGAACTTCCCCTTCATGATCAACCGCGCGCCAAAGGTAAAATCTCTCACCGTTTATTTTGACGAAGACTTCATCTAAATGCCATTGCCTGTTTGAGTGTTGACCCGCCCTCTTCTTTCGAATTTCCTTTGCAAATTTTGAACCAAACCGATCCACCCAGAACCGTATAGTTTCGTGAGATATATCAATGCCGCGTTCATGTAAGATATCTTCAACTTGGCGGAAACTAAGAGGGTAACGCACGTAATACATAACTGCTAAGCGGATGATTTTGGGTGAAGTTTTGAAGTATTTGAATGGGTTTTCTGTTGTCACGAGCCAAAATTAAGGATTAGCCGCTTACCCGTCAAGTTTGTCTGACAATGCCGTTTTGTACAGAAGGAACTTGGATCTGGTGGCGCTCCAGTGTTAGCCAAAATACCTCACAATCATAGAGACCTTGCATAGCTTGACCAATGTCAGCCAACCTATTTTCAATCTGGTCATCAGGTATACCCTCTATATTCAATCCGCAAAGAAAACTCATATTTATGCGATTGCAATTTCTGGACCACGATTGAGGGACAGGTTCTTAAGGAGAAATGGGATTTCAAGGGGATCATCAAAGCGATCCATCGGGCAACGATGATTTAATAATAGATACTGCGCTTTTGGGTATTACACCCGCGCGCACCAATTCGTATTCTCGTGAAATCTTAAGTCCACCTGTAATGCTCGCGTAAGCAAAAACCGAGGTATCATCAATACGTTCCAAGTCAATTTGCATTCCAATACCGGGTCCACTTTCGTCAAGCGAATAACCTGCTCGACGTAAAAAATTCATCATATATTTTTCACACGAGTTTTTCACCCTTTTGACTGGTATGAGGACAGTTTCTCGTATTTTAATAAGTTCATATACCTGTTTAGATAAGTCATATCCAATTGCGCAACTTTGTGCTTCGGTAAGTCCAACATCATTTGATCGAATAAACATTGACCTGGAAAAGCTCGAACTCGGAACGCCACTACACGCGATGAGACTTAATCCAAGAATGAATAGAAAAAAATATCTGATCATCTGTTTTTCCTTATCTTGAGAGTAATCTTACAAAGTTGAAGTGAAAATTTTTCCAACACGCGATATACAATTAAAAATATTTATTTTAGTATCAAATGTAATAGCTGCTAATTTGCCATTTGCCGGGCCTAAAATACTGGCATTTTCCGTTGATAATTTTTCGTAGTTGTACGTACAATAGCCACCCATCAGAACAAATTCAAGTTGGTTTGAACTTAGCCTTGCCCAAAATTGTAAAATCAAAATTAAACTGATATGCTGGGATAAATCCTTTGTCCATTCGTGTGCACGTTTTACCGATTTGAGATCGGTCAGAGTCTGCAATGGTCTCAGCAATACGTAAACTAGTGGCATTACCGCTGCGAATTCTAGCATCCAGCAGATTTTCATCCGTATCGGGATATTTAAAATTTATGTGATAGGGATGATTGTATTTGTTAGTGACTAATTTTATGGAGTATGTTCGTCGATCCGAGAATGCATTCAACAAACCTTCTTAGGCATCACTATGCGACTGAACTAACAAAAATAGCAGCACCACTCAATTGTATACTACGCATCTCATCCATTTATTTGCGAAATAATTTTTTGGGTTATCTTGCATTAACCTCAACCATAATCAGCGCAACTAATTCAGTCATACTTAGTACGAAATTATTTGTTCTAGCCTAGCGCGGATCGCTAGTTTGAGGAATTGTAATGGATGCAATAGCCACACGAGTTTTATCTGTCTTCGACTCCATGACAGCTTTGCGTCACCAAGTCACTAATGATAGCCAACATGACAGAGGCCCATAAAGTCTGCTCTAGCGAACCTAGCAGTTTTTTGGAGAGTATATCATGCCTGCCCCACGTGTCGAATAATAAGCTCTTTCAGTATGACACCTATTAGTGAGCCTTAATCCATCTGATTAAACCTTCTGTTTTCTTGGATCGTTAACTAAGGGATTAATACTTTAATTTTCACTCCATCGTAATGAAAAAAATATTGATAAATAATATACATTACAGTCAGTAACGCATCCATGTTGAAGTCTGAGGTGTAACCAACGTTATAAAATATTTAGCGAGGTGGAAAACGGTCTGTTTAAAATTTCCCTGAGTCAAATCCCACTGCTATAAAATTTTTGCAGCCTATCGCCTGACCATCCGGATTACGAGACAATATCCATTTAATTTTCCTCGTTTGGTTAAAACGTCTGTTGGGTAAATGTTGGTGGGTTCTAATAGTTTTTTCAATATTTTCTGTCTCTGGTAGAATTGTGGTTATATTTAGAATCCTATTCTATGTTACGCAACATATCGGATGGGTTTTCGCTTGGCTTGGGTTTTTTACACACTTTTGGAGTTCGAAACTACACTTCAATCTGATTTTCTAAAAATAGCCATATGAAAGCAAACCCGGAAATCCCCAAACTGGCGGCAAACAATATAAGCGAATATGAATTAGCACCAATGGGAATATCAGTGATGAACGCTCGCCACAATTGAAGCCCTAAGAAAATACCAACGACCAAACAAAATGATGGACCAAGCGGTCCACCAGATTTGAGGCTAAACCTTTTGCCACGTTTGCGCGATAAAAAGTAGGTATAAACAAGTTGTGCTGCTACAAGGGCCAGTAACGCTAAAATAAGATAATTAAACGAAACAGCCAAACCTAAAATGGGTATCAAATATAGGTCCCCAGAGGATATGCCCCGTAACCTTTTCGCGAAAACAAACATATAAATCCCCAAACTAGCAAGAATGATTAAAACCGGAGTAACTATATCAATTAAATTATGGCCAATACCAAGTCTCAACGAAAAAATATTGGCGGCAGCAATAATAACAAACTGTGGGCTAATTTCAAATTGTTTGGCATCGATGCGTGCAATCATAACTAAACTTCCAAACGCAAAAATAGCATGAATAAAATTAATCAGCATTTTTTATTCCTTGCGAATATAAAACATTTTCGGCATATCTCTCCAGCAAATTGGCTAACACTACGTTGTAACGCGCGGTATCCAACAGATCACGCAAAAGCGCTGTTTCCAAATTCGTTTTTAACCGGCATGAGATGGTTTCTCCTATAAGCACTGTATCAACTTCTCTATCTAGATGGGTCATAGGCTTGCCCAGTTGTAATAGGTAGAAATAAACAAATTTTTTGCATATCACCGGCACATAATTCTTTTGGAAAGGCAATGTCCTTTATTGATGAAATATCGCCACCCTCAAGTCTTTTACGAACCGCATCTTGATATGCAAGAATAGACGTCATTTCCTGTTCGAGTTTATTAAGCGCGCGCAATTGAAACAAAAGGTCATCTCGCAACTTAATTTCTAACTCAGCGGGACTTTTGTCACTTTGCGCAGTGGCCTGCATGCCAGCCACTGCCATAACTGCAGTTAAAGCCAACATCTTTAGCATCCAGAACACCCCTTACTGACAATCAATTTGTCAAAAGTTCCCTTATTTGCCGTGACGTTATCGACATTGATAATGCTGTTGCCACCCATATCTAAATTTACTTTCATTTTTGATAAATCAGTACCGTCAGCAGTTTTTTCGCCTAACCTACTCAAATATGGCACATGAGATGCAGTTAGATTAAAATAGCCGACTGCAAGAACATCGCCGATGATCGGCAATCCTATATTTTCTCGTAGTGTTCTGATATCCCATAAGAGCCCAGCACCTTGTACAACGTCTGGTGCGTAAGATATCACGGACCCAATTGCTCCATGAGAAATGTTTGGCTCAGGATAGTGGTGTGACTTGGTTGTACCCGTAGCGCGTGAAAAATAAATAAGTTCATTTTGTGTTGAAGCGACCATCCACATATCAATTACACGGCCATTAACACCATAAAAGACCTCACTGCGAACCCTAATTCCGGCATCTTTTAAATTTTGCTGGGAAATTTCTATTGCATGTTTAGGTGTAATTTCTAGCTTTTTACGCCAAGCCTCAGGATCAGTTTTAAGCAGCGTCAAAAGCGCGGCGTTGACTTCAGCCAGTTGACGCGCCTCCTGCCGATGATTATTACGTTCAACCATATCACCAAGAAATTGTATGCCCATGCTGAGCATTAGCGAAAAAATAATTAAGCCTAACGTGGCGTCAAGAAGCCCAATGCCGCGACGGTTTTTACGTGAAAATGATGGAAAATAGCTTACTTGCATCCAGTACACTCTCCAACAGCAAGATCAGTTAGTTTTAAAGTTTTACTATACAAATCAGAAATTCCCTTATTTTCATCAATAGCTCCCTCGCGAACAATTACGTTGACGGCGTTAGAAACAGATTTTAATGTAAAATTTGATCTCATCTGATTTGGCATCGTGCGCGCACGGATCTCTCTAAAAATAAAACGTTCATCCAAGTCGGAAAACCAATGCGAAAGAATTACAGTACGCGAGTCCGCGTCCGGTAGCTGACTATCCACAGCATGGAACTTGTCTGTCGCGAAAAAAATTTCGCTAATATCCATTTGCTTGTCATTTAATAGCAGCCTAAAAAAGAAGTCTTGTTCAAACAAAGATAAATCTGAGACGTCCAGAACGCCAATGCCTGTAGCTAACCCAAGATTGTCTAGATCTCCAACACAAAAAAACAGCTTAATTACTTTATCACCATGGCCGATGCGCCAAATAGAAGAATTATTATAAATACCATCTATGTACATATCAATTTCCTCCTCTATCTCAGTGCGTACTTGGGCCAAAGGAAAGCGAACCGCTGTTATGGGCCTATTTCCTGGTAATGGGTCAGTTTCAGGATTTATAGCTGCGCGAAGAAGTGCATAAGTAGGATGGTCCGGGTTTGTTCTGGCTATGTGTACCGCATGGTCAAACCGCTTCATTACTATAGCTACTTCAAGAGCCGCACCCGAAAGTTGAATACGGATTCTTTCCTTTTTGACATCCTTCATTATATAAACCAGCATTACTGAAACCAAGCTCATGCCAAGGGTCATGGAAAATACAATTGTACCCCGCCGCGCTTTTCTAGGGCGGCTATTCTGCCCTAGAAAAACTTTAGTTTTATTCTTCATTAGTATGTGAGTTTAACATCATTTTTTCCATTCTTTGAATTATTGCAAGCAAAATCACTCATTAAAGCCTTCACTGGTATAGCCTGCTTAGTACCATTGACTTCAACTTCACCCATTGGTCTGCCTGTGAATTGCTCTAATAAAGCGGTACACGCATCCTGAGGCAGTTCCCAATAAGTGACTTTGAAATTGCGCTTGCCGTCTGCCGTGACATCAATAAAGGTATCATACGGCGATTTAATACCTATTATTTTTTTTCCATCGTCGCTCATTCTTAAATTATTAGCGTCTAAATTTGCGCGCTTCGCAACAATCGAAGAATATGAACCATTTTCCACTAGTTCTGGTTTATATACATCCATATCCTCGATTGTCTGGGTTATCTGGGAAGATAGCTGATTCAAAGCATTAATGTTCACTTTGCCAGTAACTTGCTTGTAAGTAACTAGCACTGCTGATACAAGGCCAGCGACGAGCGCCATGACAATAGTAATTTCGATCAGAGAATACCCAAGTCTACTTTTTCGTCGCGTTGTTTTTTTTACAGACCCTAACCATTTTTTTGAATTTAAGTATTGTAGTTTTTTCATCGTTTACTCCATTTAGATTGATTGCATTATTTGAAAGAAAATCATCAGGATAACCCCGATACAGGCAGCAACTGCAACTAATAACATGAAATTAATTGCCTTTGCTGAACGTTTGACACTGATTTCCACGCCGCTTACCCAATGATCAAAATAATTTGAAAATGAGGTCTCCCAAGAGGGCTGCTTTGAAAATACAGAAAAAATTGAGTTTAGCTCGCCATTAGGCCAGTCTTTATCTGCTGCGATTACACTCTCAGCGATTGTTTGGTCTCCTACAACATTAATTATTTGTTGCATTTTATACGCACCGTAAAATGTCATCGTCTCACTAATTTTGGAAAATTCTTTAACGTTTAGGTCACTGCCTCCACGTACTTTTTCAATAACCAGAAGCCAAAAACCAACAGCCATATTGAGTTTGTATAGATTAAATGGAAAAAAATTATCAAGCGTTTTACGCGGCCAATAAGGCCACATCGGCATACTTAGAACGATCAATCCAACAAAACCAATTATTGCCAAACTTAAAATAAGGTTGTTTGCAGCCATCCAATCAAGTTTCTCTTTCGTAAAAATGATCAGATTAGGTAAATCGTCAGATCCAATTACTTCAACAACAATGGGTAAAAGTTGGATTTGCATGATGCTCAAGAGGATCACAAACAGGAACAGAAAAATAAACGGCATCGCTAACGCATCAACAATTGCCCTAGAAACCCGTTGCTTTATTCTCATCATTCGTGCAGCACCAGCAAATAATTCCGAGGGCTCAGCTGTATCTATACCTGATAACAACATCCGCTCACTACCCTTAGTGTAGTACATCAAAATCTCTGCTAAGTTTCCAGAGTGTCTGGCTTTGTTCAAGTCTTTAACTATAGATGCTGCAACACGCATATTACGTTTTTGCATCGCTTTTTGAACCTCGATCAACGCTTGAGGAAAATCGAGATCTCCTCGGTCTGTCAATACGCCGACGATATCATACATCTCAAGTCGTGCTGCTTTAGTCCAAAGTGCGCGTTTAACAGACATCTTCATTAATTCAATGCCTCCGCTAGCCCAATATTGAAGCCATCATTCGGGTCAATCTCACCAGAATTCACCAAATCAAGTAGTTTATCTGAGATTCTGACCCCGCCTAGCCCTCCTTTGTCTTTAGGTAATAACCAGTGTATTGAAGCTTCAATGGCGTTTTTTTCCATTACAAACTCAAGAAATTTGTTATCGGGGATTAGAACTTCTGCAACCGCAATAACCCGTTTGTAGCCATTCCAAATATTACTATCGGAAGAATTTTTACTGCTGCATAGGTCACACCCTTTTTTGTTTCGGATTTTGACATTTTCAAATTTTAAATTGGTGGCGTTGGCAATTTTTGGAGAAATGTTCTTTGAAGTATAAGGTTTGGCGCAACCTTGGCAAAGTACCGGGACCAAAACTTGGCACAGGCAAAGTCTCAAAAAGTCAGGCTGGGAAGCAGACTCCGGAGCCAAGCCCTTCGAAATGAGATCAAAGGGCACCATGACCGCACTTTGTGCGTGCACAGTCGTGTAAACAACGTGGCCAGAGCCGACAAATTCGAAAACTTGCTGAGCAACTTTTTTATTCCGGATCTCACCATATAAAGCCACATCTGGATGAGATCTTTTTAAGTGATCTTGCACTTTATCCCATCGTTTTTGATTTTCTTCTTGGTCTGAACCATTTGGCACTGAAATTTGAACTACGCCATCAAGGTGCTCAAGTGATATTTCAACCGGACTTTCAACAGTCATGATGGCCAACCGGCCGTCACGATCACGGTGAAGCTGTTCAAGTGCGCGTACAACTGTAGTATTTTTACCCTGTCCTGTAGATCCCGCATTGATAAAGAGGCCAGTTGGAAGCGATCTCATGTAGTTCAGAGCCGCTAACACCTCTTTGTCTAAGCCCAAATTTTCGAGCGTCTCGGTTTCTTTGTTGTTTTGGACCGGATATATCCGGGCAACAAGATGTTCACCACTGCCCGTGTTGGTAACGTGCCCCCCCTTTGCACACCGAATACTTGCAACGTTAGGCGGCAATCTTAGTTGCTTGGACGACTGGATAGCAAAATCTTGCATCGCACCATTTCTATAAGAGGTTTGACCGGAATTGCTTTCGCGCGCTTCGAACAAAACTTTGAGTGCAGCCTGACCATCGGCGATAGTCGTGATTCCTGCCTCCGGGAACGGATGTTCCTTGCCACCTGCATAAATTCGCATTTCAGTCGAATGAGATCTAATAATAAATTTGACATCTGATCCGCGGAGACTTGCGGCTAATTCAAATATCTCATATAACCGATCATTCATTTTTTTTTCTTTGAATTCATCTCCATTACTGACCCGCACGTCAAAAACTGAGGCCAATTTCGCGGCGGATGACTTACGTTCTTTGACCTCCCTCGGAATCTTACCCGCTTTTATCAATTCCCGTTTTTCTTTCTGTATACTATGAGTTCGAGCAGTTTTGAGGTTAACAAGCGCATAACCATCTTGATGGTATGCAAAGGCGTTTTTGAATTCCGGAGAACCTATATTAAAAAACCCGTTTTCTAACACTTCATTCTTTTTGGCTGACCCAAATATATTGCGGTCAGTTTTCGCAAAATCTATGATTTTGGTTATTAGGTTTTGTTTAGTCATTAGTCACCACCGAATTTGTATTGTTAGATTGGGATACCGGTGTTGCGCCATCGTTAAACCAAACAACATCTCTATTCGCCTCTTTGAAGTCAAAATTTATCTCTGAAATTTCTCCCAACCCAATACAATCCATTCCAGTTACCGTTGCCTTCTCAAAATCTACCGAAATAATTCTTACTGCTAAAAAATCTTCACCAACCAATGCAGTAGTATTGATTTCCGGATCAGATTTAGCTTGAAGCTGAACCATCCAATCTTGTTGAGCGATGCCGCGACCAATCATGCTCCACTCGATCAAATCCAGAGGACGTGGGTTTGAACATTCAGGCTTTTTTAAATCATCGATGTTATCTAGGTCGGCGTCATTTGAACTGACAACTTGTATTTCTGGAGTTTTTTGCGCTTCAGTGAGATCCGCGCGTAATTCTACAACTAATTTCTCTAATTCTGCCACCTTTATTTTGGCCAAATTTTTATTAGAAGCCGCGCTTCTCTCTAAAGTCTCTAGATCTAAAATTTTGCTCCTAAATTCGCTAAATGCTTTTATTAAGGTTGTCTCGGCAGAGATAAGTTGGGTCAGTAAATTCCGTGTGCGCGTGCAAGCCTTTAGCACCTCAGTTTCAATGACCGATACATCGACAATATTGGCGTCTGTAAATGCAGCCTCGAACGCTGCGCGCAACTTTTTAGCCGGACACTCAGGCCATAACTCTAGAGTATTAACAGACATCAATTTTAGTTCATTCGTTGTCTCGTGATCCATGGTATTACTATCAGTCGACTGTAACGTTGGTTCGAAAGTTTGAGCGTGAACGACTGGTGCTAAAACAACTAAGAAAATGAATTTAATGAAATTATACATCATTTGTTTTTCCTGTATGTTTTGAGTTTAGTGGGATCGCTTCTGATTCCCTCAAAACCAGTTTGATAGTTGTTTTTCCGGATGAAATTTTTTCGACTATGCTCACAATATCAAAACCCTGTAGTCCCAAAAGGCGGTCGATGACATTACTAAAACTGGTGTCTAATTCATATATTTTCTCTGTGGAAAAACTGCCGGACATACTGCTTAAGACCTTAAATAATTTGCCATGGATTTGGTCTAGATCCGTAGAAATGTCTAAATCAGAGGACAATTTATATGTAACATCAAATGGCACACCACTTATAATTTCGCCCACATTGACCACTTTTAGGTGCGGCCATTTATCAAACGCTCTTGCAGAAAGTTGGGATGCAAGAAAAATATCCACCTCACCAGTTGGCTTCAAAATCTGGATGACGGCAGCTGAAGTTTCTTCAGGAAATTTTACCTTTGCATTTGCAAAGCAACCCCGTTCTTTAATCTCAAAGCCATAGGTGCGTGGCCCTGTGAAATCTAAGTTTTTAAGACACTCCAACATGAAATGGTCAGTGTCCATTACTCCTGTCTCAACGTTGTTTTCAGCGTCTTTTAGTCTAGCCGCGGCAGCTTTTTTGTGGGCGTCAAGCAGGTACACAGCCGCCATAACTAATAACACAATGGAAACAATGGTAAAAAATTGTCTAAAGTTTATATACTGCGCAGCCTCTATCGGGAACTGCTTATTGCTCGACACCAACTGCGAGAGTTCGAACTCGTGGATGGTTTTGCTTTTAAATTTTTTGAGAATTTCAACTAGGCCACCGCAACAATACAAAACGTCTTCTGCTTGATTACTCAACCAAGTCTGGTAAGTAGACAGCGAAGTGTGAATAACCTCCTCTCCAATTGGGACATCATTAAAAAATCTACATGACACGTAAGAATTTTCCAGAGGGATTGTAACTATAAAATTTTTCTCTGGATTAATATTGGTCACGTATTCGTTAAATCCACCGAAAAGAGGTATTGCAGTTTTCTTAGATTTTTGTTTCGACAAATATATCTGATCGCCAACCCTATGTAATTTGTTCTTTGCAGCACCTAGAATTTTTTTTTGGTACCTCGACGCGGGTACCCATGTCCCGCCCCCAATCACTGGAATAACGTTGCCTGCAATATCTGCTTTTAGTTCCATGGATGCCATTAGCGTACAACCTTATTGCTGATTAATGCCAGTCGAACGAGAAGTATTAATCGAATATTTTCTACCTTTGCCTCTTTGGTGCCACCAAAAATAAAGGCGAGAGGGGAGCCTGGGCCTTCCCCCGCTTTTGTATAACTTTCTTGTTCGTACCCGGCCAAAACCAATGTTTCGCCTGGTGTCAACACCACGTCTGATTGTATTTGCCGTGCCTCAATTTTCGGCAACTGTATTTTTGTGGTTCCCGCCTCAAAAGAATCCAGTGCAGAAAGTGTTTTTTGCACAACGGTTAACTGCATCTGAATTTGATCGTTTTCAAGTATTCTGGGAAGGACACTTATTGACAGGCCTTCGTCAACAGTATCGACATCAAGAGTCGTGGTGGATACGTTGTTATCATCTATAGTGGTGATTGAATTAGCTACATAGTTTGTATTTTTTTGAATTTTTATAGCGGCCCAAACACCATTTTGTGATGTGGCTGAGCCTTGTTGAAAATCAAAAACTGACTCTGCTTTGGAAATAGCGCGGAAGGAGAAGCTATCACCGCCGGACCCAGGCAGAGTTGCGACACCGTTGCCAGAAATTGCTGCTGCAAGACCGCTAAACTTTATGCTAGTGTTCTTGCCGCTTGTAATGGACGCTGCAAAATCATCAACCTTCGAACTATCGACATAGTATGCCCCTACCTCAATCCCGATCTTTTTATTATAGAGATTATTTATTTTGTTAATAATAGTTTCGACTTTTTGGTGAACAGATGGTGGCCCAAACACTGACAAAGTTGCCGATTGTGGGTCCAATTGAAACTGAGACGGATATGTCACAACATTTGCAAGTTGGTTCGACATACTTGCCCAAACATCAAGTGCTCCCTGACGACTTGAGGTCAGTGACGTCTCACTTCCTGTTGTTATAGAACTTGCGGTTATGTTGAAACTTGACTGACCAAGCGGAATGCTGAGCGAATAGGATCTATTGACCATACGAGTGAAAATAATCGTAGAACCATCATAATGCCATTCAGTGTCGGTTCGTGAACGAACCTCATCGAGCGCGGCGGAAAGCGCTCCAGATCTGTTTAATTTTAGCTTCGTCAAAATTGGCATTTCGATAATATTTTGATTCAAATCAGTGAACCGTGTCTCGACTGAGACGGTAATGTTTGTCTGCTCTTGAACCAGCTTTGCAAACGCATAGATATCGCCGTTAAACTTAAAGGCTGTGCTGTTGGCCTTCTCGACGGATTTTGGCAGCGGTTTACCGCGCTGTTTTCCAAGTTTGACGCTTACCGGCTCACCGTAATAAGGTTTGTCTGAGTAAATCACTTCCCCACGAAGTATTTTTGCGTTTTCAGAGCGGAGCTCTTCTGTTATTGCCTTACCGCCAGCGATTTCTCTGTTGGCAGTATTAATTGCATCACAGGAGGCAAGGGTGAGAATGAGGGTTAAGCACAAAATCTTGGTACATAAATTCATAGCGTTAACCCAATTTCAAAATATTATTTGAGTAAATTCTGACAGGAGGTGACTTCCCGGTATTGGAGAGGCCTTCCACCAATTCCTCAATCGCCTGTTTAAAAGTCCCGTTAATTCTTACTGGCACTGTAATTATCCATTCGTCTTTGGTTTTGATTATGGGCGTGACACCTGCGGCCTTAGCCCAACGCTTAATGACCACCGTAAACGCCTCTCCTGGCTTTGAGGACCACAACGGTTTTTCCGTCTTTTTTTCGATAGGATAGGCGATGGTCGCGTTTGCAGGGCTTGCGTTTGCGCAAGGCATCCAAAGCACCTGCCCTACCTTCAAGTTCGTGCCGCCCTTTAGAGTGGCGGCGTTCAATTTCTGAATTTCTCTCCAACGGGCGTATGAGCCTATAACAGTTTGAGATATTTTGCTAAGTGAATCACCCGGTACGACTTTGTATTCACAAACTGATGCTGGAGAGTGATCGATTTTTTCAACGCTCTTGTAAGAAGTTGTGACAGAATCGATTGTAGATATGCTAGTATTTTTAACCAATAGATCAAAATTGGCGCCTGGAGCGGCCGAACGCAACACTGCCCTGCCATCATTCATAGCAATCAATTTCTTCCAATCGGGGCAGCGAATAACTTCAGCGGTCACAGCCACAGGGGCTACACCCAGAAAAATCACTAATTTTAAGGCGCCACGTTTCACTTAAATACCTGAACTTTTTTAACTTTTGTTGTAATGTTTCTTCCAAAAAACATAATAAAATCAAACACAAGTTAGATTTAAATATCAATGTGATATTGCTAGTATTACAAATTTGTAATGATTATGTTATATTGGTGTAATGTTTTTGATATATATATCAATATGATATCGCGAATATTACAAATTTGTAATGATAATTTTATGTTGGTGTAATGTTTTGATCTATATATCAATATGATATTTCGAATATTACAAATTTGTAATGATGATTTCATGTTGGTGTAATGTTTTGATCTATATATTAATATATAGTGCCTGTATTTTTAGCATACACATCCAACAGTCATCTGGCTGATAGGTGTACGTATAAAGTCATATTTATACGATGCTGTGATAACCTATCAGCCTACTATTTTGAGACTTATCATACATTAAATGGCATTGTCAGACAAAGCCTAACACATCTCAAAGTGCCACGATCACATAAACCTATGAAGCGCAGATTTGGAACCACTCCGTGAGAGCAGTTGTGCGTTTTTGCTTATAAGTTTGTCTGTTTTGAAGATGTCTTTCGTGATTGAAGTGGTTGTATATTTGACTCTGATAACTGACAAACCTCTGGAGCGTGGCTGCTGTTTTAAATAACTGCATTGCGCGCTCTCGCCGTCGAAACGGTAAGTGTGCGTTTTCACATCTGTTGTTGGACCGGCCTCCACATAATTGTCTGTTAGCAATTCCAATCTCACGAAAAGCAGCGCTATAGGATGGTAACTTATCCGTTGTAATAATCCTTGGTGAGCCGTGTTACGCATTGCTTTTATAAGGAACTTCTTCGCTGCTGCTTTATTTCGTCGTTTTGTAACAAAGCATTCAAGAACTTCGCCTTCGTGATCAACGGCGCGCCACAAGTAAAAGCGCTCTCCATTTATTTTGACGAAGACTTCATCTAAATGCCATTGCTAGTTTGAGTGTTGACCCGCCCTCTTCTTTCGAATTTCCTTAGCAAATTTTGAACCAAACCGATCTACCCAGAACCGTGCAATTTCCCTCTCGGGATATTACTAGAGGCAATACCCTGCGGGCAATGCATGACAGATATCAATGCCGCGCTCATGCAAGATATCCTCAACTTGGCGAAAACTCAGCGGGTAACGCACATAATACATAACGGTTAAGGGGATGATTTTGGGAGACGTTTTGAAGTACTTAAATGGGTTTTGTGTTGTCACGGCCAAAATTAAGGATTAGCCGCTTGCCCGTCAAGTTTGTCTGACAATGCCGTTTTAATCCACTTGCCGGTACTTGGGCATTTAACTTTAAGGTTTTGATACCCCCACTAGCTCATTATATATAATGTTTTGACAGTGTATCCAATAAATATAATGATTAGAACTAATATAAATCCAGCTTCTTTAGTAACTAACCATCTCTTTTTACGTTTGAAAAATATATTTGGTTCTTTCATTATTTATACCCCATAACTTAACCTCTCTTTATAAGTAGGCTGATAGGCACTCACTGCATTAGTATAAATTGAGATTTATACCTACACCTATCAGCCCAATGCTTGGTAAAGAATCAAAACAAACCTAAACATTATAGAATAGATCAATACTCCAGAAATATTACACCAACATGTTAAAATAATTACAAATTTGTAATATTAGGAATATCTTATTGATATTAGATGTAGTTCTAAACTAATCTCCGACATAAGGATTAAATATTGTCATTTCATATTTACCTTTCTTAATCTGGATGGACTACTGCCGCAACATATTGTCCATCCAGATATTCACAACTTATTTTATTGCGTTGTCAGACAAAATCCTAATACGTAACAAAGTGCCTTGATTATACAAACCTATAAAGCACAGATTTGGAACCACTCAATGAGAGCGGCTCTGCGGTTTTGTTCATAAGTCTGTTTGTTTTGAAATATATAAATCGATTTTGTGTTGTCATTCATAAAAGTTAGGGACCAACCAATGGGACGTTAAGTTTGTTTGCCACCGCCGCTTCAAGTTCCAAATAATTTCGTTCTCCAGCTGCTGTTTTTTTGATAAATTATTAGGTATATTTTGAACATAAGTTACATTACATCATTGTAATAAACTCGTAATATTCGTGTAATATTTTTAATTTATAATCAATTTACAATGCCATGGTTTACCTCTGTTCCTAATCAGGCATTTGGCTGATAGGTGTCAGTATAAAATCTCATTTATACAGATGGGGAGAGCATCTATCAGTCTACTCTTAAAAAATCTTGATGTTTGATTTTAAAAGCTCTTGGCTGATATATTTTTTGTATTTTATCATAAAGTTTGAGATTATTATTAATTGGATCTGGAGTATTTTGGGTATCATGCCCTGTTTTTGTATTATGATCCATCGCATCCCAAGTATGAACAAAAAATCAACATCGTACAAGCTTACATAATTTTCAAAAAGAGCATTTGCACATTGCTCAAATGTACGAACGTTACAATGTAATTAAAGTGATATTTTTATAAGTGATATCAATATTGTAAATAAAAATTTAAAAGACATTAAGTGAAATCAAACATATGTTTTAAAAAATGAATCACGTTTCTTAACTTTAGGTGGTGTAGTTAGACTAAGCAGATCAAGCATCAGGCTTTGCAAATGGGCGAAGTCTTAAAGTATTTAAATGGTTTTTCTGCTGTCATTCATAAAAGTTAGGAACCAGCCAATGGGACGTCAAGTTTGTCTGATAACGCCCTATTACACCCTTCATTTCTGACACACCTGCAGCAAGGTTGGGAAGTGTCGGATTTGCACGCTAGCGCATTTATATACCAATTGCCTAGCAACACATTCGTTCAGTCTAATGCCCATGAGAAGGGATCAACTAGATCGTCGATAATAGAGCCTTGAAGCAATAACGCCAATGCCAAATAATATTAATAAAAACATTAAAATCCAACCAACGACAGGTATTAAAACAAAATATCCCATCATATTAATTACTAAAAATGTAGTGAGAAATACAGTAGGTATGCTTAGTGTTTCACCAAATCCAAATATTGACTTCAACTTAATCCCTATAATGATTGAGGCAGGTAGTGGAGCAAGCAATAATAATACAATTAAAGAAATGAAAACTAAAGGTACTAAGATTAACCCCAAGATGGTTACACCTAATACAATAATACTGCCCACGAGTGCTGATATCGATATGAACCCAATCATGATATGTCTCATAATCTGATTTTTGGGCACTGCGATTACATTACCATATAATTTCGGTGCTACCGTGAACATTATTGAAGCAATTGAGGCGGCTATGAGTGCTGCGGCTAAAAGTGTCCAAGCGTAATCTAGATTCCAGAAACTGTTTTGATCGGAAAAATTATCAGACAATGGTTTTACGATGATACGATCTGGTGAGATTACAGAGGAAGGAATATTATTGTTTGTATCTGCCGTTCTTGGGTTTTTGAAAATTGTAACAGTGCCCTTAATAATAGCTTCAGGGCCAAACGCCATTTCATCAACAATTAACACAACATCACCTTGTATTAAACTATTAATGACAACACTTTTAGATACTAAGCTTACGTTTCCATTGATTGCGCTATCCAATAATATCTGTTTTCCAACCGCTCGGAGATCTCCGGATATCACATCATGAATTTTGATGTCGCTTGCTATTAGAGACACATCACCTGAGACTTCATTAGAGATTATGATATCTTGTGCAGCTGCATAAACTTCTCCATTAATATCATTTTCAATTACCACTACTCGTCCAAGCGCATGGAGTTCCCCATCTAGCTGAGTATTTACAGTAATATACTCACCTAATAAAAAGGCATCTTTAATATTTTTCTTTGATAGGCGCAGGTTGCTTGATGCAGAATAATAATCGTTACCAATTTGTATTTTTTTTGCCTGATCTGCGGCAGCTAAGTTAGGTACCATCAATAGTAAAAAAAATAAAACGCATATTTTAGTAAATTTGATGCAATTTGTTGTTTTCATTATGTGCCTTTATAAACTGAGGAGAAGAAGTAAAGAAATGTATCGTATGATATTTGTATTTCTGTGAAAAATCTAAATAACTAAAGCTTGGAAAGACGTTAAGATAAGGCTTTAGCCTATGCACCTCCTAAAGAGAAATAGAAATAAAAATTTAATAATATGTTATGTATAACAAACACAAGTTAAGATTAATTATCAATGTAATATTACCAATATTACAAATTTGTAATGATTATGTCATGTTGGTGTAATGTTTTTTGATTTATATATAAATCTACAGTGCCTGTATTTTTAGCATACACAGCCAACAGGCATCTGGCTGATAGGTGTACGTATAAAGTCATATTTATACCATGCTGTGATAACCTATCAGACTACTATTTTAAGAGTGTCGTCAAACATGCCTGAATTTGCATCAAATAGTTTCAATTAATTTCATGAACTTATGGCCATGTAAAAAGTAAATTTCATTTGTGGAGATACAAAAACTTTGATACCCCAGTTATGTATTTCTACTATTTCATTAACTAATTCGAGATCTAATCCTGCCAGTATGGTAATGGGTCGTAACCCAACTGCAACAAAACATGTGGAATATCAACGAAAACCCAATTTTCGACAAGAAGCTCATTTTCTCGTCGCCACCAATCACAAACTCGCATGAAAACTCGCTCCTGTGATGGAGCTTGTCCAAGGAAAGATTTCACGTTGATACCGGTCAGGGATGGCCATCCGCCAGAGCAGGTATAATTGCCGTCACCAAATCGCGTGAAGTGCTTTGTCA
>Ga0233398_1000380_pt1 | contig 24191 bp, 33 predicted proteins | sample 38DmetaG_FD_182697 | JGI IMG/M metagenome (GOLD analysis project Ga0233398, IMG submission 182697) | Seawater microbial communities from Monterey Bay, California, United States - 38D | ecosystem: Environmental > Aquatic > Marine > Coastal | place: USA: California | collected 2016-10-02
ACAACTGATGTATCTTGTTTCTTACTGTACATCTGTTTCATCGTGTGGTAAACTATTATCGTTCAATAGTCCATCCCTCTTTCGCTTGTCTAACCAACTATGTTCAACATTATGAACATATTTAGCATTCGGGTCTTTATTGAGAATATAGTGAAGTCGTTCATCACTCGCATCTACAGGAATATTAAGCAAGGCATCTAGTGACTTCAGGTACTGATGCCTAAACAAGTACAATAGTTCTACACTTAAAAACACATGAGGGTGTGCTGTTAAGTCTTCTACTTTGTTGAGAAAGTTGTGATAACTTTCTACTCCTCGTTTTCTTAGTTGATTTTGTCCCATGATATTTTGGTCTCTACCAATAATACCAACTTGAACATTTCCTACTTTACTAAGTTCGCTTAATACTTCTTTGTAGTTTGGATAAACAGTTTGCTTTTGTCCATTAATGATATCTACATATGGTCCACTTACACTAAGTACCCAGTTCTCACTTAGTGACCAATCGTGTCCACTAATAGTTTCTGGATGTGACCAAATATCTTTAAACGGTGCCGCATCGTGGTTTATCCAATACTCTCTTAACAGGTCATCCCAACCTGAGACATCATCATGCATAGATAATGCTTTTGAGAATAGGTGGTTACCAGACCCTTGTGGCCCAGTAATCACTAAAATGTTTGACTTCATTAGTCTTCTTTCTTAAAGAAATCAGTGATAGTCTTAAGAATACCGCCTTCTTCCTCTTCTTCTACAACATCTACTGCATCAGCATTAAGAATACTTTCTTTGTATACTGCTTTGATGTTTAACGCATCGTTTGAGAATTCAACTAAGCCACGTAACGCATCTTCTGTAACAAATGACATTAAAGTATCTCTACGAGCATTACCTTCTTCACCAATAACCCATTCGTACTTACCAACTTTCTTTTGAATGGCTTTGATTGCTTGTGGGTCTTTAGACATTTCTAACAATGCTTTTTGTAGTAACTCTGCGTTAGGATTACCAGCGTTCACCCAAAATGCTTTTTGTAAAGCATCACGGAATGACTTAACTAGAACATATGCATCATACATTGGTCCTGATGGTGCTTCGCCCCATTTTTCCTTATATAGGATTTCCATTTGTTTTCCTGGATAGTTAACATCATCTGCGTGTGAACCATCTGCTTGTAGAATACCGTGATGGAACCAAAGTTCTGCATCTGGATTTTTAGCAATATGCTTCTTATATGCCGCAGGGTTTTCTCTGTCAACAGTTAGTTCACCACGTTTAAATGCTAAACGTCTGTCACCACCGTTACCAAATCCTGGTACCCAGTTAACTTTTGATTTGAAACAAGTTGTGTATTCAGCAATTGAGTCTAGTTTACCACATAATAGTAGAGCCATACCCATTGCATCTGGAACACGTCCTGACTTAGATGCAAATATAATGTTGTCTAAATCAGCATCAAGTCTTTTACCAACAATAATGTTTAAGTTCATCATACCAATTGATTCCCAATCAGCATAGTTGTAATCAACTTGTTCTTGTAAGAATGATACACCATTACCACCGTGTGAAACCATAATAATAGTATTGTCAAATCTTAGTTCGTTCTGAAAGGCATTTACTGCTGGAATATCTCTAGCACCTGGGAAGTTCCTAAGTTTTAGAGTATGTTCTGGCATAAACCTTTGTAGTTCTTTAAGTACAATTTCTGTCCACACAGTAGTACCAGAGCCTGGTTTCTGTGGCACAACGAATGTAAATGTTTCAGCAAGTGCTGATGTTGTAATACCTAGTGATAATACTAGGGCCATAAAGATTTTCTTCATTTTTCTTTCCTATTTTCCACATTAAAAAACTACTTAAAAGTGTGTGGTTCACCTTTAAGCATATTCAAGTTTACTTCTCTTAACTATACTGAATACTAACAGCATAATCACTACACTCATTATACCTAAAAACAATGGTCGTGTTACTAGTGTGTCTACTGAGTAAATGAACCACATTTGTAGAGATAATGCCTCTATTTTCATTGCAAGTATAAATGCCATTAATAAGGCAGGTCTACTAAACTTGTACTTCTTCATAAACAATCCTAAACAAGTAGTAATACCTAATATAGCATAATCTTGCCATCCGCCTGTGTATTGAACACAAGCCCAGATGATAAATCCCACTAAGAATGGGAAGTAATAAATGTAGGGAACATAAGTTATCTTTGCAATTTGCTTATTAAATGCTACACAAAGTATACCAGTGATTACTGTCGCCCACATAAATCCAAATGTTAAACTATCAAAGAACTTTATATCTGCGGCGATTTCTTGTGTTCCCAATTCGAAACCTAAGTATGCAAATAGTCCTAATAGTACTGCGGCAAAACTTGCTCCTGGTATGCCAAACAATACTGTTGGTATCATACTAGTTGCTTTTTGGGCATTGTTGCTTCCTTCTGGACCTACAACGCCTCTCATATTGCCATTACCAAATTCTTCTTCGGGATGACTTGCTACTGTTGAACCGTAACTCATCCAATCTCCCATTGCGCCACCTAATCCGGGTAGAAATCCTACAAAGGCGCCAATTGCACCGCCACGTAGTGCGTCCCATTTATATTTCCAAACTGCTTTAATACCTTCCCAAGTCTGATGCGTATGTGTTTCTTCGCCACTTAAAGTAGCAATAGAGTTTCCTCTACGCCAACCAGCAATGATTTCAGGAAAAGCAAATAGACCAGCAACTAATGGCATAAGTTGTACACCATCACCTAGATAGTCCCAACCCATAGTAAATCTGTCCATGTTTGTTTCTGGGTCTGTGCCTATTAATCCTATTCCAATACCTACAAAGATTGCTATGATACTTCTAAACCAAAATCTATTACTGACAAATCCAACACATGCCAAACTCAGTAAGATAAATGCCCATAATTCTGGTATACCAAAATACATAATAAGTTTTGCATATTGAGGCAATAGGGCAAAAGTTAATGTACCCCAAAATAATCCGTTTAATGTTGATGTTGTGATTGCGGCTGTTAATGCCTCTGTGGCTCTGCCTTGCTGTGCTAATGGATATCCATCGACCATTGTTGCCGCGGCTGAGTTTGCGCCTGGGATACCTAATAGTATTCCTGCGTAAGTATCACCTGTTGTACTAGATGCAACTACAGCCATACAGAAGATTACGCCCAAATATGGGTCGAAACCAAAGTAACTTATGAAACCAAACATTGCTACGAGTCCAGTTGTGGCTCCCGCACTTGGTATAAGTCCTATTATTAATCCGTAGAATGTACCTGCTAACAGGGTAAGAATTGCTGACATTGCCAATTTCCTATTAAATTTATATTAAAATGTTTAAGATTTTGAACATGCCTTAGCAACTCTGCTATACATGATTGAAGTACAGTTCTGTACTAGTTTTATTTATCTTTTTTATACGAACATAATATCACAATTGACAAGGGATGTCAACAGTTTTGAATTATTTTTGAATATGCTTCTTCGAAACCTTCTTCCCATTCAGATATTGGTGCTCCGTCACAGCCTGCTCTCCATACACGTTTAAAGTATCCTTCGGCACAAGATAGCACTGTCGATTCTGACGTGTTAAAGTGTCCTTTGACCATCCAAAATAACCTGTATGCTTCTTTATGTGACATACGTATATTTACTCAATATACGAATCGTTAGCGTAAACATAGGTTATTTTTTACGTAATACGAAATAAAACCTGTTATTATCGTCTTGTCGTAATGTTAAGACATCACAGTTAAGATATTGTGCGGCGTTTGAAATGAAGACTGGGTCCCAGTCATAAAAATTAATCCATTTAGCCGCTGGCTTATCATGTTGAATTCCTGGATTAACTCTGAAATATAAGAAACCACCTGACTTGACCATGCCTACTACATTTACAAGTTCACCAAGTATCTTATCACTACTACCAAAATTAATACTACCTAGACAGATAGCAACATCATATTCGACTTCTGGTTTATAATCTAGTGTATGAACACTGATATCTGCTCTATCATTATATGGGTCAATACCAGTTAAGTTTTGTATCTTTCCTTTAAACTCGTTATACCCACAACCGATATCAATTACGTTACCTGGATTCATTGCATTCACTTCATCAATGATTGCAAGTCCACTATATTTGAATTTCTTTGTTTCTGCTTGCCAGACTTTACCAAAGTAATTCTTTAATACTGCTCTATCGATTTGTTCTGCTAATGCATAGATTTCTATATCATCGATTTGATTCAGTTCAATATCAAATACACCATTTACAACTTGGCAATATGAATGTTTGTCTAATTTGAGATTGGGGTTGCGTTTAAGGATTCTATCTAATTCGTTTAAAATCTTTAAGTTCATTTTGTTCCTTTATCGAATTTTTATTACGTTGTTGGTTCTAAAGACACCGATAGAGGATAGTTAGCAACCCTACTTGCCTTAACAGTTTCTTCTACTTTTTGTTCTGCGATTTCTAAATTATACATGCCTACGATAGCCTTTTCATCTGTGTGAATTTTGTGTGCTAAATCAGCCGCTGTATCTTTATCGTGGTTGAACAATCCCATTAGTATATCAACAACAAAATCAAACGGAGTCTTATCATCATTGTGCATCACAACATAATACTGCTTCGGTTCACCTATTGTCAATAACGAATTATTAGATGACTGTACCTTTTCTTTTTCGTTACTTTCAATCATTACACTCTCCCATATACTATGTATTTATGCAAAAAGAGAGACCCACTAAAGTGAATCTCTCCTTTAATTATACGCCAACTATGGCGTAAAGTCAAGTGGTCTATTTGATTTTAATAGATTTAGGTTTCTTCTCTTCGGGAACAATGCGTTCTAGTGCGATATAAAGCATACCATTTTCCATTTTGGCTTCTACTACTTCAACGTACTCTGCTAAAGACCAGTTTCTTACGAAACTGCGATTTGCAATACCTCTGTGTAAGTATTCAATTTCATCGTCTTTGGCTTCTACTTTCTCACCTGTTACAGTAAGAGTGCCTTCTTGTACATCGATTTTAATATCGTCACGCACAAAGCCAGCAAGTGCCAAAGTAATTTGGTACTTATCGTCACCGCTTTTTTCTACATTGTATGGGGGATATCCTGCGTTATTAATATTTTGAAAGTCTTCTACTAGTCTATCAAAACCTAAAAAACCTCTGTGGAAGTCGGGCAGGTTTAATGTTGTTACTCTTGTCATAATTTTTCTCCTTATATTAAGCAAGTTTTTTGTAAATGAGACCCTTACGGCATCTCTATAATATACAAACACTATTGTTCGTATACTATATATTTAGTCATTAATTCCGAAAAGTCAAGTCTAAAACTCTATTTTTCTTCATTAATATTAATATTATCGCTTATTTCGGATGAAAAGTCAAGTGGTTTTTAGAAAAAATATGATAAAATAGCCATTCTGACGTATAATCCATTTTTCATCTGTTCAAAGTATTTTGCTCTAGGGTCTTTATCAAACCATGTAGGAATTTCTTCATTTCTTGGAAAAGGGTGCATTACTATCGAATTTTCTGGTATATGATGAATATGTTCCTTCTTCATACTATAACTACCCTTTGAGCCACGTTCTCTTTGTACTCTTGTTAGATAATAAACATCACTCTCTGGCCATATCTTCTTGTCATATGTAGGTATAAAATACTTTGTAGAATCTATAAGTGCTTTATCCAAACTATGTACTGTTCTACCGTTTTCGATATCACCAACAAACGTAACAACCAAATCATTTATTCTACCAAATTTCTTATATATTGTGTATAAATCTAATAGAGTTTGTGTAGGGTGTTCACCATTTCCATCACCTGCATTTATAATAGGCACACTTGATACTTCTGATGCTAGTTTGGCATCTCCTTTATTCTTACTTCTTAGTGCAATTATATCGGCATAGTTTGCCATAGTTACGATAGTGTCTGACAAGTTTTCACCTTTGGCAACACTACTATAATTTACATCATTAATAGATATGACATTCCCACCAAGTCTGTACATAGCACCGGCAAAACTTGCACTAGTTCTAGTACTAGGCTCGTAGAATAGATTTGCTAAAATTTTGTCTGGATAGGTCCGAGGTGGTCCGTTTTTTTCAATAGAAGATGCTAGGTTTAAGATTTCCTGAATATCAATATCATCGATACTAATTAACAACCAATTTTCTCCGAAAACAATAATATGTCTTTTGCGGGACCTACATCACAAGGTAAGCCTCCGTGTTCTTCTATATATGCTGTTAGTACTGCTTTGTACCAATTCTGTGAGTTATGATGTGCCAATTTGTTGAAACGTGCTATTCCGTGACTTGTTCCGTCCATAGTTAGCAATGCTCTAGCGGACTCTTTCTGTAGAGTTCTTACATCTAGTGTTTCAAGTACATCAATTGACATTAATACATTCTTTTCTTACGTAAAACATTCTTTGCTTGTTCACGTTTGGTACGTTGTTTGGCAGCCGCTTTCATTTTCTTTCTTTTTTCAGTAGGTTTAATGAATGCTTGACGTTCTCTAACTTCTTGTACAGTTCCTGCATCCGAACATTTTCTCTTCCAAAGTCTTAATGCTCTTTCAAAATTATCATGTTGTACATCTACGTGTGTGCCTATCGGTCTTTCTCTGCCCGTTTTTTTCTTCTTTGGTATAAATTTAGCCATCTTTATATAGTATTCCTATTATTCTATTTCCATTTAATGCTAAGTTTGAATCGTACTTAAAATTCACTAAATGTTCTTCTATTGCTTCTTTAAAAAATTTAAAAACATCTGACTTGTTTGCATTTTCTCTACCACGCATCTGAATTGTAATCTTAACTTTGTTTCCATTATCTAAAAAATCTTGTGCGTGTTTCATTTTTATAAGCAAGTCATGTTCACCTATATTAGGTTTAAACTTTATTTCTTTTGTATCAATTCGTGCCGCTCTGGCTTTTTTAGCCATTTCTTTTTCATTCTTTTGTTGCTCGTATCTATACTTGTTCAACTCAACGATTCTAGCAACAGGCGGCTCTGCCTTTTCTACAATCAATATTAAGTCTAAATTTTCTGAGTCTGCTAGAGCCAATGCTTCATTCTTACTCATTACTCCTAGTGCAGTCCGGTCAGAACCTATTACTCGCAACGTATCAAATTTTATTTGATGATTATACACAATCCTATCTTTTCGATTGTCTTTATAATACTTACCCATCTACTTTTTGTTCTGTCTCCTTGGCATCCTCTTCTTTATAAACCAATATTGGTTTATCTGTGTCGCCTGAAATAAAGTCTTTAGTAATGATAACTTTTATAAGTCCATTCTGTGCAAGTTTTGGAAGTTTAAATTGAGTCTTTAATAATGACTTCTCTATTACACTTCTTAATCCTCTTGCACCTGTTGTATCTTCATGTGCTATATTGGCAATTGCTTGTAAAGCCTCATCACCAACTTCTAATTCTACATTGTCCAAAGCAAATAACATCTTAAATTGTGAAATTATACTGCTCTTTGGTTCAATCAGAATTCTAACTAATTCGTCTTGTGTTAATTCATCAAGTCCAACTATAATTGGAAATCTACCCATAAATTCGGGAATCAATCCATATTTAAGAAGGTCTTGTGTTCTTATATGTTCTCTAGTATTACATTTACAACTTCCCTTTTGTTTGGCACTAAAACCAATCCCAGGACTTGTGTTAACTCTATTTTCTACAATCTTGTCAATGCCAACAAATGCACCACCAACGATGAATAGAATCTTTCTAGTATCTACTTCAATCATTTCTTGGTTAGGATGCTTACGACCCCCACCTGGTGGAACACGAACAACTGTACCTTCTACAATTTTAAGTAATGCTTGTTGTACACCTTCACCTGATACGTCTTTTGTAATCGATAAGTTTTCACCTTTCTTGGCTTTCTTATCAATTTCGTCAATGTAAACAATACCACGTTCTGCTTTTTCAACATCAAAATCTGATGCAATCAGCAAACGTTGTACTACATTCTCTACGTCTTCACCAACGTAACCACTTTCAGTTAATGTAGTTGCATCGATTTGAGCAAAGGGAACATCTAGGAACTTAGCAATAGTTTTGCCTATTAAAGTTTTACCAGTACCACTTGGTCCGAAACATAAGATATTAGATTTATCTAATTCAACTCCTGTATCTGGTGCATTAATACGTTTATAGTGATTATAAACGGCAACTGATACAACTTCTTTTGCTTCGTTTTGACCAATAACATGATTGTCCAAATACTCTTTGATTTCTTCAGGAGTAGTAGAAATAGATGAATAATCTTGCTTCTCTTCTTTTTTTACCTCATGAATAATATCATGGCACAAATCAATACACTCATTACAAATGTAATTATTAGGTCCAGCAATTAATGTTTTAATGTCGTTCTTGGGTTTCCCACAAAATGAACATTTAAATTCTTTATTTTCTGCCAATTAAGCCTCTTTATTTTTTATCTTTAATGTCGTCTAACCAACCATCTCGTTTGATTGCTTGAGTATTTATCTCTCTTTCAATCTTCTTCTTCACTTCTTTCACTTCTTCAGGAGTTAATTCTTCTTCGATTTCTTCATCAATTTCGGCATCGTCTAAAACTACACCGATATTTTCGTCAATTTCTTCAACTTCTTCTTTGACTTTGGTATCTTCAACGTCAATATGAACCGTTACATTAGATGGTGCGATATCTATTAATTCTTCCTTATTAATATTATCGCTTATTTCGGGTGAAAAGTCAAGTGGTTTTTTTACTTTTTTTTTTTGAAAGAAACTTTATCAAAAATTTCTTCCTGTCTGCCACCAGAGTTTCGGTGGGTGAAACTGTAATTCGCGGCGAGTAAAAGTAAAACGGCTAGTGGGTCGAATACAAAAATGAATACAATGATAAGCCATCTTACTGCTTGGTCAATTGTATCTCCTTCAGTGTCCCCATACACCATCTCTGCAATGTATTTGATAGGTCCAATCTCAGTTTCAATTTGTCTAATCTCTCTTTCTAATTCAAACTTTTGGTCTATTAGTCCATCAATTGCTTCATTGTTATTATTAATTTTTAACTGTAATGCCTCAATCTCAACTGAGTTGTCAATCTGTGAAACATTTACTAATTCATTTCTTAATCGGTCAAGTATTATTAAAGAACCAGAAACTTCTCTATCTGCTTTTTCACGTAATCTTTTAATTTCATTTCTAGCAGAAGAAATTACAGGAGATTCAACTCCTCTTGCTTCTTCAATCTTTACTAGTAATTCCATCTTACGTTCGTTAACAGACTGAGTATCTGTTCCTCTTAATTTAGTTACCATATTACTAAGTCTAATACGTTCTTGTTTGTATTGTCTTTCAAAGTCTTTGCGAACATCTGCAATCTTTGTTCCTAGTTCAGTTAACTTTAAGTTATTTGCTTCATTCCATTCTTTAATAACTTCTGAATTTCTCCAGTAACCCCAAGGTATACCAACTACTTGTTGTGCTTTCTTCAGGTCTTCTTGTGTACCAGATTTTGACATCTCTTTAAATGTAGCAATATCTGATTTGATTTTAGTAATCTGGTCCTGGAATGGTGCTACTGCATAATCGTAACTTGTTGTATCTTTGCCAACATTAGTAATGTCATTCTCATACTTCTTAGCCTGTTCTTCAAGTTTGACAATTTCATTGTCTAAGTTGTCCATTTGGTTCAGATAAGGTCTTACCTTATCATCATCTTTTGCTAATTCTGTAGTAATGATTAAATTTTGTTCATCAATGGCAGGCTGAATTCGGACCATAACATTGTCCATTCTGTTTTCTTCTGTATCAATTTGTGCTTGTACTTTTGAAGTATCTGTTTCACCCTCATTGTCTAATTTTGTAATTTTTTCTTCAAGTCTATCTGTTGTTACTTCATATCTGTCCATATCCTGTACGATACGTTCAATACGAGCAGTATTTTCTTCACTATCAGCCGCCTGTTCTAAATGTGCTTTTGATAGGAAACCAAAAATACCCATTGATGTAATGAGCATTAGGATTACTACTGCAATTGTAAGATAAGATTTTAAAAGAAATGGTGCCCTATTCCAGTTGCGATATACCCACGATGCTGATACTAATTTACCAACTTCTAGTGCTACTGCCATAATGGCAACTGCGATTGCTGATGCAGTAAAAATAGCCATAAGACCAGCAACTGAAAACCAAGCGGCTATTGCCGCAATTGTAATGGCGGTTATAAATGTAATTATCGGAAATAACATAATAATCCTCCTCTATAATGTAATAAAAAAGCCTCTAAAAAGAGGCTTTTGTTTCTCTCATACTGTATTTATGAGATATTATAGTGAAATTGTGTTATCAGTTATAATAAGTAAGTACTTAATTCAAAGTTAGAGTCATTCTAACTGGTACAGATTGACCAACTCTATATGACCTATGTGTTACGAAAGTATGTATCATACCTTCATATAACTCAACTGTAGTTTCATAACCGACTACAACAGATTCCGTAATTCTTATATATGTGACTTCACATTGTTGTACTTGTTTGTAACCAACAATTTGAGTACCATTCTTTTTAGCATTCTCTTCGGCCGCTTTTGCACCGATGATTGCACCAAATATAGTAGCGGCATCATTACCCTTGCCTTTACCTACTTGATTACCAAGAACACCACCAATGATAGCACCAGTAATTGCATCAGCGGCAGTTGCCTGACCACCACCATAGATAGGAACATCTACAATAGTACATGACTCTTGTGGAACATTCTTAACTTGGTCTTGCATAATAGCAGTACTTGATATCACTGTACCGTCAATGGTAGCAGTGGCATTTGACGCCATAACGTTAGTTGTAAACACACTCATCGTTAAAGCGATTATAGTTACGATATATTTCATTTTAACTCCTTTTTATTGTTATTATTAATTATAGCACAAAAGCAATATCTGTCAAGTTTTTTATTCCCAATCATCGTCAATATCGTCTTGCCACATAGTGGATTCGTGCTTATCCTTTACTTCTTCTAGTGGTGCCATCTTTAGTAGTTGCCTACGTTCTAAATCACGTTCTAGTTGTGCTACTAACTTCCACATGCCTTTCTCTTTTGCTTCTTCAATCGATAAAATTAAACTCATTTAATTGTCTCCTTTCGTAAGCCATTAAAGGCTCTGTCTTCATCTGTTATTATATCACCGCATAGTTTAGCGGCCATTTCTTGTCTCGCCTTTTTTATATTTACATCTTGTGCGATGGCCTGTTCATAATGACGAATCGTCAGGCTATCCTTGAGTATTCTCTCGGATATAAATTCACATTCATACCAATCTTGAAGCATATCCTCAAATGGTATATTTCCACCACTGCCTTCTGTATGTTTTTCATCAGCCAGCCAACGTTGGACTTTAAATTCTTTCATTCGGTCTTGAAACCTTTTACTGCCAGAATATTCTTCCACTAATAAATTAAGAGCGGTGTCAGACATATCATCCGTATATGAATCTTGGTAGAGAAGTTTTAATACTCCTCTATCGTTTCCAGTCCAGGTTCTATCAGCACCAAATCGTTCTTTTAACATAATTTAAAAATCACATGCATGAGACATCATCCAAGATTCTTTCATGCGTTCATTATAATATTCACGAACATCTTCCGCTGACCACGTATATGTAATCTTAGGAATAGGTTCCCACTTTTGTTTCTCATTAGACCACTCTTGTGTCTTATAAGTAAACCATGGCCCATAACCTTTAATCTTATCGATTAGACCATCAGTACCTTTTTGATAGATACACATGTAACGACCTTTCTGAACAAAGTCACAAAGGTCATCCCATTCTTTTGTAATAGTAATAGCCATTATGCTACCTTCTTTAACATAGAAGCAGGAACATTCCAACGTGTAGAACCCGTATCAACAACTACGTTCTTAATCGCAATCTTCAATACAGTACCTTCAGTTAGACCTCTTCGTCCATTAAATGAAACTTTATCACCAATCTTCAATGACCTTTTAATATCGTTACCAATAAATGTCCTTTGTAGAGACATTCTTTCATTAACCATTTTAATGTCCTCTAAAGACATCTTAGATACAAGTGAATTGATTGCTTCCATTTCTTTTACATTTAACATAAGTAACTCCTCTTTTATTGAATATACTTATATTATAGCACAAATACGAAATCTGTCAAGTTTTTACGATTTTTTGAGTTTATATTCGAAATTTTGAGTGGTGGCGTTGATATTAATCAATTTTGCACCATTTCTTATGTGAAAGTGTGTGGCCATAGGTGTTAATGGCGATAAGGTGACTACCTTGGTGACATTTGTGTTTTCTTTGAGATAATCCTTCAGTTTCGTCATAATCTCTCTACCAGCCCCTCTTTTGCGACTCCAGACAGTATATGCGACTGCTATATCAAATTCATCTTTATAATGAGAATTCTGACTTATTAAGTCTAATTCTCGTTCAGATTGTGGGATATCGTTACAATATGCGATACAAATGACACCTTCTATCGTATCTTCGTACTTCAACCCGTATATCTTCCGACCGTAACTTGTTCTGAACTCCAAGTCTAATCCTGGTCGAACTGGGTCTTCACTGACATCAATATCTGTCAATTCAACTAATTCTGTACCTTTTACCCAATGGAAGAAGTCGTCCATCCTCACTCTAAATGTTTTCATCAATATCTAGTTCTCTCGTTAATCTTTGTCAAATTGGTCTAATAATGGGGTTTTATCTTCTGTATATCCTTCTTTAGGATTAAATTTGTCTGCGTCTGGTAATGGGGGTATTTGTTCTACAATAACTGGCCACACTTGTGACATCTTGTCATTTATATCTAAAAGTCTTTGTGTGAATTTTGGATGATTATCCGCTATAATGGCATCTGCTGGACACTCAGGTTCGCAAACACCACAATCTATGCATTCATCAGGATTAATAACCAACATATTTTCACCTTCATAGAAGCAGTCCACTGGACACACTTCTACACAGTCTGTATATTTGCATTTTATACAATCTTGTGTTACTACATACGCCATCTCATCTACTCCTCATCTAAATATTTACCGGTATTCTTACTCTCTTTTTTTCTATCCAGATATACCTTACTTCTAAATTTAGGTGTACGAAGAGCGTGTGCAACGGGATTTCTGTTATTAATTTTTGGTTTCCTATTTCTTTTTTTACTTTTTTTACTTTTCATAATTCTCTCTTAACAAATAACGCCATTGTAGGTACATTATAACCTATTTTGGCGTTATTGTCAAGATTTGAGAATTAACCTTTTGTTAAAATTTGGTAACCACCATAAGCAATAGCGGCATAAGCGGCATAAGTAACCCAGCCACCTAGAAATAGTATAATCAATCCAACAGCAACTAAACCTAGTCCGCCGTGAGATGCTTTTTCTTTCATTCTATCTGCAAAAAATTCCATAATTGTATCTCCTGTTATTTTAAGATTCTTGGCGCAAGAATAACTCGTGCGCCATGAATATATAGTAAATTAGGCAATATTATTTTTTAATAAAAAGTGCCCACAAAATGCCGAGGGTAATTAGGCCTATAATGCCTTGAGACCCTAAGTCGGCAATGATAGCCGAGATGTTATTAATAACACCTAAAGATAGAAATGGAACGGTTGAACCGAATACCACTTCTAAGACTATGCTTAGTCCGATTAAACTTACTGCAATTGTTTGTACAGAAGCAATCGAGTCAGTAATAGTTTTAAACATATGTATGTTCTCCTATTTCTGTGACTCTATATCCATCATGGATATAAAGACAATGGGGCTTTACTTTACCACCATTATATTAGGCATTTACTGCCAATATTGTACTAATTATAGTACATATCGACTATGATGTCAATGCCTAAAACTCTAATTCTTATATTTCTTCTTTATAAAATCCTCTATTAATTTTGCTACTTCATGGTGGCCCTCAATATTCCAATGACTACCAGGCCAAACTTTGGGCTTGCCATCAGGCCATCTTTGTTCTATATAGTGGTTTTCGTTTCCATACTCCAACTTTGCTTTATTATTTATGTATTTGTCGATGTTTCTATGACCATCTAATTCACCAATACCAATGTGGCAGAGCATTGGTGATTTATCGACTAATTCTTGGTGGTAAAACTTTAGAAAATTCAAAGATTCTTCATCAGTTGACATCGGACTTATATCGAACTGGTCTATGTATTTTATTGGATTATCTCTTAATATACGATAATCCATATCATTCAGACCATCGAATGTCACATATGGAACATTATAATTAGATAACATATAATATAACATTCGTCTGTCTTTGACATGATTGTATACATCTTGCATACTATTTCTGAAAATGGTATAATTATGGTCTATACTTTTAGAATCTATGCCTGTGAAATAATTCTTTGTGAACTTTTGTTGGGGTGTTATATCCACTATCTGATATCTTCGTTCATTATTTACCTTAAAAAACTGAACATATCTATGAGTATGAGTAAAATTGAATAAAACAAATATTTTTGATATTGAATTTGAATGTAAGAATTGTTCTAATAACATCAATTGCTTTTCGTTAGAAGAGCCCATTACTCCAAAATTCAAATTATCTTTGAATCCCATTCTGTCGGCAATAACTTGAGTATATGAGTTTCGATTACAGTCAGATTTATATTTCTTTTGTGCTGGTCGAATATCATCAATATTGGACTCAATATTTGGAACTGTATCCTGACCAAAGGTGAAACTATCACCGAAACTAACTAAGGTATATTCAGAAAAGTTCATTAGAGAGTATCAAATGTGACGCCATTAAGATGGTCACATTCGTGTTGAAATGCTTGTGCCCATACTCCAACAAATGTTGTTGACTTTCTCTCTCCTTGTAGATTTGTAAATGTTCCTATGATACTATTGGGTCTAGTGATTTTTAATTCTAGTCCAGGAAAACTAACACATCCTTCTAAGAACTCTTCATCTTCGCTATTTTCTGCTATTGCCCACTCTGGATTTATGCATACTACGAATCCCGTATCTTTATGACCTATTATCATTAAACTAGTGTTTTCACCAACTTGTGGGGCCGCAAGACCAATTGCATCATGCTCTTGCATTGCAACAATCATATCATATACTAATTTTTCAGAATGTTCTGAAATAATATGCTCCTCGCACACAGTTTTTAGTATTTTATCGCTTTTATCAACTAATTTCATGCTTCTTCCTTATTAATATTCTACTGTATTTATCGGGTTTTTAATTGATTATACAAACCTGGTGCAAACTTTTGTATAACTGACATATTTTTGTCATGATATTCTCTAAATTCTGACATAATATTCGTTTTATTTTCTTCAAAATATTCTTCATTATCAAAAAAATCATATATTTTTCTTATTTCATCTTCATTATTTTCAAAGAATATCTTTCTATAACTGACTTTATCATCAGAAAGGCCAACACTCATATTGGAAAACAAATCATCCATCTGTTCAAATTTTAATTCAATCTCATCAATAGACTTTCCATTACTAGACTTTAAATCCTGTAATCCAGCACAAAACATATCTACCTCTACATCTAATTCCATTGATAATGTTTTAAAATTTTCTGGTAGTTTTATTCTAGGAGAAATTCCTAAGAATGGATGGCTATGTGTTATTAAAAATGTGTCCCAATTCTTTTCTTGGCACCTCTTAAAGTAATATTCTCTACACGTTGCAAAACAATCTTGTGCCTGATGTATCATGTTTATTACTTCTGTGGGATATCCACTATCTTTCCATTTTGATTTCTCAAAATCCATAAAAGCGAAGAAATCAAAAGTCCAATAAGACCAATCTTCTGTCCACAAGTTATCTATATTTCTTATAACCCTTTCTCTGTTCTCAGACTCAAAATTTGATTGATTTTTATAATTCTTGTTAATCCACAGATGTAATTCTGTTAATACTGTCTTTATTTTTTCAGGAGAACTTATTGCTAAACCTTTGGGTTGAGGATTCCATGTCCATTCTGCTGGAGTTTTTGCTCTATGATAAAAGAACTCATTAACCGAAGAATCTGCCTTATGTATTTCTATTTTTTTAGTTTTATCTTCTGCCCACAAACACTTACTTGCTAAAAAGTTACTACCTGCTCCTTCTTGTATATAAAATTCTCTAAACTCTGACACGTTATTCCTTCTTGAATATTTCTTCAAACATAGCATTTAGTCCAGGGACTATCTGAATTTCTGGTGACCAGTGTAATAAGTTTTTAGTCTTACTAATGTCTGCTAATGTTTCTGGTGCATATCCTCTTGGCTTATCTATATTGATTGCTTCTAAATCTGGTGCATGTTTTCTTAATATTTCAACAACTGCATTGACTGATATATTGTTTCCAGTACCTACATTGAATGTATCATTCTTAACTTTACTTTCCATACTAGCAATACAAGCCTTTGCAACATCAGACACATGAATATAATCTCTTCTATATTCACCATCACCATGAATAGTTACTGGCTTTCCGTCTTTGACCATTTGAGCAAACTTTCCAAACAATAAAGAAGTTGGTTGATTTTCTGAATACACAGTAAAGAAACGTAAGATGTTATAGTTCAATCCAAACATAATCTTGTATTGTTTACATAAGTGTTCGCCAAATAATTTTGACATTGCATAGTAATTGAGTGGGTCTGGCTTATGAGTTGGCTTGTTTGGTGCTGTGTTGTTTCCGTATACTGAACTAGAACCCGCATATACAAACTTCTTAACACCAACAGCACTAGCGGCCGTTAATATGTTTCTTGTTCCTGTTACATTACTATCAAAGTATTCATCAGGATTAATAAAACTTTCTGGTATTCTGGCTTTGGCTGCCAAGTGAATAATATAATCTTGACCTGCACAAGCCATTACACATCTTGCGGCATTAGATAAATCACCCTTAATATACTTAACGTGGTCTAAACCAATTGGTTTATCTGCTCTATCTAAGATAGTTATTTCATAACCTTTTTGATGTAACTGCTTTACTAATTCAGTACCGATAAATCCTGTTCCGCCAGTTACTAATACTTTACCCTTTGATTGCATCTATTATCTCCCTTGGAACTCTTTGTAATTTTCGTGTATCTCTGTCTACTAAACTAAATGAAAGTGTACCACTTGCGGCTATCTCTGGTTCAGTACTATCACTTTTTCTATAATGTAGTTCAACCTCGACAGTAATATTTCCTACCGAGATATCAATACACTCAGCATATGCTTCAACAAATCCAAAAGGCATTATAGCACTATGAAATTTTACTGATGATGAACTAGTAGCGGCGGCTGTATCACCCATCTTGCTCGTTATATTTTCATTTATCCAGGTAAGTCCTGCTCTATCTAGTATATCAAATATCCATCCACCATAAACAGTACCATGTCCATTGACCATGGCACCGCCAGTGTACAATTTGTATACTAATGATTTCATTTAAACAGGAGTAGGTGGGTCAAGTTTTTCACCACCTTCAAAGAGGAATTCAGTTCTACGTTTTGCTAAGAATTCTCTTGCTGATGAGTCCATCATGTTTAGTTGATTTTCATTGATAAACATAGTCTGCATTTCAAGCCACTCATACCATGCTTGTTCAGATATGCTTTCTAAGATTTTATCACCATCAGGACCAGGAAATGGTGCTGATTGCAATGCAGGTAGTTCTTTACCGTATTTGGCACATAAAACTGTTCTCATTAAGTATTCTCCATAATAGTGTTTTATTTAATTATAGCATATCTGGAGTCAATATGCAACAGTTAATTTACTTTTATACTATGAGATTTGAGCCTACTTTTTCATTTGAGACTTGTTTACACTCATATACATCTAATAATGTATCACCATGCATTGTATATAATTTTACTTTATATCCCCACAACTTCTGTACATGAGATAAAACTTGGTTTGCTGTTTTTTCGTCTAATCTCTTTCCTTTATAACTTTCGTGTAATAAAGTTAGGTCACGTGAATCTCTAATATCTGCATTTGTTATTTGAATATCAGGTATCATAGCGGCTGTTTCATAACTTGCACTTAAGTTCTTACGAATTTTCTTATATCCTCGGTCATCATGGATTGAAGTGACTACATAATCATCATAATGTACTTCATCATGTAGATTAAACATCCCTTGGTCACGAATAACTTTAGGTCCTAGAAACTGTAGAATAGCACTCTCGTCACGATAATTAGCGGCGATATCTCTAATTGTAACACGCCAATCTGTGTCTGCTAGATGCGGAAACCAGTGTTTGTCTTCTTCATCTGGCTCTGTACACACTCGTTGAATATCTTTCAAAATAGCGAAGCCTAGTGCGTATGGATTGAATCCACCATAGTTAGGTGAATCAAAAGATGGTTGATTTAATACAGAACTGTGTAACTTGAAAAACTCCATCATAGCACCATCATCAACTTTACCTTCATCATATAACTTGTTGAATATATAGTGATGTGTGAAACTTGCAAAGCCTTCATTCATTACTTTTGTTTGATATTGAGGATAAAAATACTGTGCTACTCTTCTAACAATTCTACATAGTTCACGTTGCCATGATGTTAAAACTGGTGAGTGTTTTTCTAAGAAATATAATAAATTTTCTTCTGGCTCTGATGGCCAGGTCTTTTCCTCTTTTTTCTCTTCTTTTTTAGATTCTGGCAATGTACGCCACAAGTCGTTTACTTGTGACTGGAGATATTCACTTCTTGTACGTTGTTGTTCTGCTTCTTCACGTGCAGATATCTTATTAGGTCTCTTATACTTGTTAATACTTTGATATTGAATGGCATGGCATGCATCTAATGTTTCTTCTACTGCTGTTACACCATACTTTTCTTCACATTCTCTTATGTATCGTTTAGCAAACAATAAGTAGTCTACGATAGCATCTGGTGATGTCCACTGTTTGAATAGATAATTGTTCTTAAAGAAGTGATTATGTCCAAAGGCCGCATGAGCAATCACAAGCGATTGCGTTGTCATAGAGTTTTCTTCCATAAGATAGTTGATACAAGGATTAGAGTTAATAACTAACTCATATGCTAATCCCATCTGCCCTGCACTATACTGTTTTTGATTTGAAATGAAACTTTTACCGAAACTCCAATGATTATACATTAATGGCATTCCGACACTTGAGTATGCATCTAACATTTGCTCTACTGTAATAATTTCAATCTGATTAGGGAAACAATCAAGACCCATATCATTGACTGCTATTTCTTCACACGCATCCATCATACGATATAGTTTATCGAAATTCCAACTAGAACCTGTGTATATTAAATTACTCATCTTTTCCCTTGATTTTAAATATTTCTCTAAACACTGGATATATGTCAGAAGTATCTTCTATATGTTTAGTTACCATATTCTTATTCTTTGCTTGTAATGATACATATTCTTGTAGTAAGTTTCCACTATTGTAATAACCATGTCGCTTTTGCCCTACTTGAATATAACTAAAATATTGAGTTATAGGCAATATATCATTAGCAATGATATTCTTAAGTTCTTCATTATCATGGTCAAAGTTGTCACCATCACTTGCTTGAGCAAAGTATATGTTCCATTCATTTGGTGAATAACGGTCATCAACAATTTCTTTAGAAAGTTTAAATGCACTTGAAACAATTGTACCACCATTTTCTTTATTATTAAAGAAATCTTCTTCAGTACACTCAGTTGCTAATATATGATGTCGTATGAATACACAGTCTACTCTTTTATACTTGCGAGATACAAACAAGTTAAGTAACATAAAAAAACGTTTTGCTAAGTCTTTATGTTCCTCAGTCATACTTGCACTCACATCCATAATAAAAAATACGACTGCTTGTGATATTGGTGCTGGTTTCTTACTGAAATTATTATATCGTAAATCTACTGGGTCTACAAATGAAATAGCATTTGCCCTAATACGCAACTTACTAATTTCTTCTTCAATCTCAACTCTACGTTCTTTGTCTTTACAAGTTTCTAATTCTGCTTCTAATTCTTTAATCTTTTTTAGTTTTGGTGATTTTAAAGCAATCTTACGACCAAGAGAATTGACCATGCTTTTTTCTAAATTCATTTGTGCTGGATTACCATCGTTCGTATAACCACTACGAGTTAGTTCGAATCTTTCGACTGCTTTGTTTTCTTTAGAAATCATGTGAGGTAGTTCTAGGTCTTCGAACAAGATATTGACAAATTCGTCATTGCTTAATGCAAAACCAAATTCATCTTCGCCTATGCCTTCATTACTTGCTTCGCTTTCACCACCACCTTGACCTTGGCCACTTCTTGGCTTCTGTAATAAATCGCCCTCGACAAAATCTTTATTGCCTGGAAGAACAATATCACGTGAGCCTGTTTTTGGATTATGACCGAATTGAGGTTCATCAATACCCTTTCGAGTGATGACTACATCTTGAGCATCGCCAGAACCTTTGATACTACGTTTGCCTAAAGTATCATGTATACTTTTACGTATTTCTTTTTTAGTTCTTTTGATAAATTTTTGGCGATTGTCAGAAGACTTTGAACCTGGATTCTTTCTTCTGTCAATAATTGTATTTGCCATGAAAGTCTCCTCTAGTTAGACTTCTGTACTCGCATATACCATTCTACTAATCGTTTAACTTGGCGTGATGTGTAACCTTTTGCTACCATTCTATCTATGAAGTCGTCATGCTTAGATTGGTCTTCTTTAGATTTCTTACTACCAAATGAAATTACTGGAAGTAATTCTTCTGTTCCTGCAAACATCTTGTGTTCAATAACTTCTTTCATCTTTTCGTAAGCAGTCCAAGGTGGATTCTTGCCTTCATAGTTACTTCTTGCACGTAATACCCAATTCACAACTTCATTTCTAAAGTCTTTTGGATTGGCAATACCTGCAGGCTTTTCAATCTTCTCAAGTTCTTCATTAAGAATAGAACGGTCAAATAAGTTACCAGTGTCAGCATCTTTATAATCGATATTCTGAATCCAGTGGTCAGCATAATCTAAGTATCTGTCAAATAGATTTTGTCCATATTCGTTATAACTCTCTAAGTATGCTTTTTGGATTTCTTTACCTACTTGTTCACTATACTTCACACTTAAATGTTCTTTAATAAATCCAAGTAATTCATTTTCCATTTCTTCTGCAAACTGTTCACGTTTTATTGCAGTTTCTAATACATACATTAGATGTACTGGGTCTGCCGCGATTTCTTCTGAGTCAAAGTTAAATGTTTGTGAAAGAATCTTAAATGCAAAACGAGTACTCATTCCATTCATTCCTTCGTCAACACCTGCAACATCTCTATATTCTTGCATTGACTTTGCCTTAGGGTCTATGTCGTGTAAGTTTTCACCGTCATAAACTCTCATTTTGGCAGCCAAGTTTGAGTTCTTATGCTCTTTTAGACGTGAAAGGACTGAGAACTGTGACAACAAATCTAAAGTATGAGGCGCACATTTACTACTGTCTAGGCCTGACGAATCTAACATCTTCTTATAGATAGATGTTTCTTCGGTGGCTCGTAAACAGTATGGCACTTTAACAATATATACTCTGTCTAAGAATGCTTCGTTGTTCTTATTGTTTCTGAATGTTTCCCATTCACTTTCATTTGAGTGTGCAACTACAATACCACTAAATGGAATTGCTGAAATACCTTCAGTTCCCATATAGTTACCTTCTTGTGTTGCGGTAAGTAGTGGATGTAAGACTTTAATTGGTGCCTTAAACATCTCTACGAATTCCATAATACCTTGATTACCTCGACATAATGCACCAGAGAATGCGTATGAATCTGGGTCATTTTGTGAGAAGTATTCTAATTTACGAATATCAGTTTTACCAACTAATGCTGAAATGTCCTGATTGTTATCATCACCTGGTTCAGTCTTCATAATACCGATTTGCTTCAACTTAGATGGATACATTTTCACAACACTAAATTGTGAAATATCACCTTCATATTCGTCTAATCGTTTTACTGCCCATGGCGATAATAGTCCTGTGAGATAACGTGATGGGATATCAAACTCATCTCTTACGTCTTTTCCAAATTCTTTAGGGTCAAATAGTCCTAGTGGTGATTCAAATACTGGCGAGATTTCATTTCCTGCTTTGAGTACATAAATTGGGTGCTTTTGCATTAACTCTTTCAGACGTTCTGCTAATGATGATTTGCCGCCACCAACTGGTCCTAGAAGATATAATACTTGTTTCTTTTCTTCAAGTCCTTGTGCTGACTGTCTGAAGTAAGCAACTAATCTTTCGATTGCTTCTTCCATACCATAGAAATCTGAGAATGCTGGATATACTTTAATCGTACGATTTAGAAAGATGCGACTCAATCTAGCATCATTGCTAGTATCAACAACATCAGGTTCTCCAATCGCATCCAATAATCTTTCGGCTGCCGATGCATATGCTAAGGAGTCTTTCTTACACAATTTGAGATAATCAGAAAGTGACATCTCTTCGTGTTCTTTACTCGCATATGATTTTTCAAACTTTTTAATTAAACTCATCTTTTTCCTCGTTGTTAATAATTTGTCTTACTACAGTAGTTATGCTTTTAAATCTCCGTCTTTTGGAGAAGACGAATAAAACATTTTACTCACATTACCATTAAAAGTGTAGTGTCCTACATGGTCTAGTTTCACTAATGGGTCTAGCCATATATCACCACCAAGTTTTTGCCATCTACGACAAAATGCATAGTCTTCACTTAAGTATCTCTTTGTACCCTCTTCGTGCATACAATCAAAAAATAGATATGTCCATTTTGCAAATTCTTCTTCAAAATTCAAATCATTATTAAAATATAAGTCAGGATATGCTTCTATCATCTTTTCGATAACACTTCGTTTAATAATCATAAATCCAGTGCCTGCATCTTTAAGTTTGACTAATCCATCTTCAATTTTTAATCTACGAATATCTGTTTCTTCATTATAGTCCCATTCAGGATTTAAAGCATAGTCTGCCGCACAATCTTTGAGTGTTCCTATATCTAATCCTCTTTCTGATGCATCTTTAATAGATGCCCAGTCTAATTGTTTTTTTGGATATGCACCAACGATTACATCTTTATCGTGTTGTAGCATATGTAATATATCTATTGCATCGAAATTTATATCGGCATCAATGAACATCATATGAGTTGCTTCTGGATTAGCCATAAAATATGCTACCATGTGGCATCTTGCACGTGATATTAAACTTTCGTTTGCTGATGTTGTTAATGTGTATGGAATATTGTATTTTGTAAACATCATGTGACCTTTAGTCCATGACCTGAAATATGGTTCTGTTATTTGACCGGCATAACAAGGGGTGCAATAATGTACATGAGTCTTTTTAATAAAATCTAAATCTATGTCTTTTCTAAATTCAGATAATTCTTTTATTATCGTTGACTCCATTTTCTACCTATTCCTATTTAAGATTTGCATTCTTTTTCTTTCTCTCATTTTCTATCCATTGTTTCGCATAACGATTTGAAGGTGGACGAGAAATAAAAGCCGAAATGTTTTTCTCAACTTTTGCAAAATTCTCTGCTCTATCTGGGTCTTCAAGTCCGCCATTATTATCAACGATTTGAAACTTTCCATCGCCGAATAACTGCTGAAATTTCATCATGTTATTCTGCACTGCATTCCACATTTTTTCTACTTCTTCTGCTGGCAGTACTCTTTTTCTTTGTAAATTTCTTTCTTGTGCTATTTCTAAACTTGTGTTGACAAAAACCATCATACATGAATAACCCATTAGCGTTAGTTTTTCTTTTGCCTTTGCTATCTTCGTTATCTCTCTACCTGTGCCGTCAATAATTAATCCTAATCTACCTTTAAGATAGTTCTCTTCCATTGTTGATGTAGTTTCTTTTGCTTTATTTCGAATTTCTTGACCTTGGGGACTATATATGACTTCTGGGTCTTCGTAATCTAAACCTGCTTTGTCCATTTTAAACTCAAATATGTCATCTGAATTAACAATTTTTAAGCCACCGCCCTTTAATAATCTTGATTTTGCAATATAAGACTTGCCACTTCCTGGACCACCTGCCATGAAAACTGCTTTAAAAATATGAGGGTCATCTACTCCCTCTTCTACTTGTTTAATTATTTCATTT
>Ga0233398_1000384_pt1 | contig 23961 bp, 25 predicted proteins | sample 38DmetaG_FD_182697 | JGI IMG/M metagenome (GOLD analysis project Ga0233398, IMG submission 182697) | Seawater microbial communities from Monterey Bay, California, United States - 38D | ecosystem: Environmental > Aquatic > Marine > Coastal | place: USA: California | collected 2016-10-02
TTGCTAATAATTTGGAATATGTTATATTCAATAGTCTCAACTTGACACCAAATCTACTTGAACCAACAAACTTTACTGAATTGTGTATGCAGGCAGATATGAAAGATGTCTTTGCACAATTAGATATGAATTGTATATACGAAGACCAAACATTCTTTACTTATATGTATGATAAAGAATTGTTCTTTCCAACTGAAGGTGATGAAAGATATATGCATCCGAACGAAGAAGCACATGATGGCTGGGCAGATATATTATTTGCTGATATTGAAAACACACGAGGAATGAAAAAATGATAAAGAAGATATGGCGTACTCTAATATATCCATGGACATGGTTCAAACAAGAACGTGCAATGAAGAAACGTTTAGCGGAATTAAAGAAGCGTGACCCGTTCATATACAAATAATCACAAAACAGTTTTAGGAATAGGTGGCGCATTAAATCACGATGCATCTGTTAGTCTGATTAAGGGCAACGAAATTCTATTTGCGGCCCATTCAGAGCGTTACTCTAAAATCAAAAACGACCCACTTCTCAACTCTGAGATAATTCAAAATGCACTTGAATATGGTACGCCAGATGTCATTGCTTGGTATGAAAATCCTTGGAAGAAGAAAGCAAGACAACTATGGGCTGGACAATATGAAACAGCATTTGATAAAGAAGAATTACCCAAGAGATACTTACAACAATTTCCAGAACTAAAAGATTTACCGATAGTTTATCAAGACCATCATTATACTCATGCCGCAAGTGGATATCACACAAGTGGATTTGTTAATGCCGCAGTTGTTGTGATAGACAGTATTGGTGAATGGGAAACATTAACAATCTGGCAAGGTTCTGGTGGTAAACTGTCTAAAGTGTACTCACAAGGATATCCCAATAGTTTTGGTTTGTTTTACAGTGCAATGACCCAACGACTTGGATTAAAAGCAAATGAAGATGAGTACATTCTTATGGGAATGGCAGCCTATGGCAATGCAGATAGAAAATATAAAGGCAAATCACTAAAACATCAACTGATGAACGAGTTGGGCATAACAACACACAATCACAAACTACACACGTTTAAACAAAATCTACATAGAGGATGTAACTGGATTTTTCCAGACTTAACATCAGAACAAGACTTATTTGATTTGGCTGCCGCAACACAAGAAATATATGAAATAATGTTTGATAGAGTAATCAAACTAACACACGAGAGTGTATCATTCACTAGTAATCTTGTATTAATGGGTGGATGTGCATTGAACTGTAAAGCAAATAGTATGATAACTTCAAACTATGGATTTAAAGACATATGGATTATGCCAAATCCTGGTGATGCAGGAAGTTGTATTGGAGTAGCACAAAAGTTTAATAGAGCAGACTGGAATTTGCACTGGAAAACACCATATCTTGGCTACAATATTGAGGGTGATTATCCAGTTGAAAAAGCACTAAAAAAACTACTAAAAGGTGAGATAGTAGGTATTGCAAATGGTCGAGCAGAGTTTGGACCAAGAGCGTTAGGTAATCGTACGCTGACAGCAGACCCAAGAGGACCATTAATCAAAGACAAGATGAATGAGATTAAACGCAGGCAGAAGTTTAGACCGTTCGCACCAATGATACTTGAAGAAGATGTACACGAATACTTTGAAATGCCAGAAAACGTGAATCAGTCGCCTTATATGCAATTTGTAGCAAAATGTAAGTTTCCTAGAGAGTTTCCTGCTATTATACATGTAGATAATACCAGTAGAGTGCAGACTGTTAACCAACTACAACATCCAGAACTATACCAGTTATTATCCAGATTTAAGGAAGAAACAGGATGTCCAATGCTAGTTAACACGTCACTAAATATAAAAGGAAAACCAATAGTAAATGATGAGCAAGATGCTATTGATTTCTCTAAACATTATGGTGTAAAAGTCTTTACATCCGACTAAAAATCTGTTATAATAAATGAATGATTACAACTAATTTTGGACTGATATTCAATGGCATATGACGGATATTACTTAACCTATAAAGCAGACAAAGAAACGAATGAAAGATTCGACCAGATACAGAAAAAGTATCCATCTTTCCGTATGGTTAAGATAAATCTAGAAGATTTTGAGAATCCTAAAATGGAAGAAGCGATTAATAAGATTGCTTCTGTAGCCAATACTAAACATTTTTGGGTTGTTGACCCAGATGTCAAGGTTGATGACGACTTCGATTTTTCTTTTGAAACTGATAGTTATGATGATGATATCACGCATGTCTGGAATTGTGATGAACGAAATGTATTTCGGCGTGTTGTTGGTGTCAAGTTATTTAAAACTAAAGAAGTTCTAAAAAATGATAATGGTTATATAAGAGATGCCTATTTTCTAACAGGTGAATATAAAGACCATGACTCAAAAATAATTTATAAACCAACAACTGAAACATATGATATATTCTTTTGGGATAAAGGATATGGATATAAAGAATTAAAGAAGTTACGAAAGAATTATACAATCAATTTAGTAGAAGGTGAATCTAGTATAGAGATACACAAAAAGTGTAGAGAAAAAGCAAGAACTGACTTTTACTATCTAATCATGCCAAATACTAATATATATGATTCGTTTAAGTTTGATTATTCATTCGCATTTGGATTGGATAAAGAAAAACAGAAAGTGGTAGTCTGGCAAAAACAGCACCCAACTACGAAACTATCACGTGAGTATCATGGCGTTGGATTGTTTCCAAAGAATGCCCCTATGTTTACTGAAAAACAGTACGACATATTCAACTTCAAAAGAAAAGCAGTCTACGAAAAAGACCCTGCATGTAGTGATTTAGAATTTGAAGTGATTAGAACAACCGACTTACATACGTTTGGACACAAATGTGATAGTGATATGTACTGGCTTGTACACGAAGACGTGAAAGATTTCAAATCAGAGTTTTATCCTATGAATTATGACAGACACTTTATTCATAACTTTAAGGTAAAACTGCCAAGAGTATCTGGCGGTGAAGAGGTTTGTAATGGTGTTCGTCTAGTACCCACCGTTGGGGCAACAATAGATAAACAAAAAGATGTAGACTCGGTTGTTGGTAATATTAAAAGTGACTCTCATCTAGCAAGCCCTCTTGACAAAACATATCAAAGTTTACCTGATGCATTTGATGTGATACAAACCGATGACTTACACACATTTGGTCATGAGTCAGATAAAGATATGTATTGGCTCGTACACAAAGACGTAGAAGATTTTTATTCAGACTTTTATCCTGCAAGTTATGACCGAAAGTATATTCATAACTTTGGTATAACAATAAAGGGTGGTAAAACAATTCGTAATGGTGTTCGTTTGGTACCTACTAAAAATCCAACAGTAGATAAACAGAAAGATGTTAAACATGTTGTCGGTAACGTCACAAAAGAGGGAACAATTTTAGATGCCACTATTGATAGGTCTTATCAATATCAACCCGACATGGACGAACATCCCGTATTCTATTTTGATGAGGGCAAGTACTCAACTAACACTGAAAAGTATAAGAAAGATAAGACTGTAAGAGTTTTAACTGGACCTATAGATAAGTCTTATATGCAGGCCGCTAAACTAACCAAGACTGGATATTTTTGGGCTATTGACAATGATGTAGACGTACTTGAAGAATTTGATAGAAAAATATTAGTTGATAAACTTCACAAATCACATTTTCATGTATGGCCTAAAATAAATCCATACACTGGATTCATTCATCAATATGGTGGATTAAAACTAGTTCCAGCAGAAGCAATAAAACATTTAAAACCTGATGCTGATAAGATAAGAAAGATGTCTTTTAAAAACAAGAAATCTATTAAGTCAGAAACAGTTAGAACACGTGATATCCCATATGATGTTGTTATGTTAAGTTATAGAGAACCAGAAGCAGATGCAAACTATGCCAAGTTGTTAGAGAAAGTTCCTAATGCTAAGAGAGTTCATGGTGTTAAAGGTATCTTTAATGCTCACCAAAGAGCATCAGAAATAGCAGATACAAAAATGTTTTATGTAATTGATGCTGATGCAATCTTACTTGACGACTTTAAGTTCGAATATTTTCCAACAGTATGGGATGAAGATACAGTTCATGTATGGAAATCAAAGAATCCAATTAACGGATTAGTTTATGGTTTTGGTGGATTGAAACTATTTCCAACACAGTTAGTTCGTGATGCAAAAGAATGGAAAGTTGACTTTACAACATCAATCTCTGATAAGTTTAAGGCAATGCCAAGTACAGCAAACTACACAGCATTTAATACTAATCCATACGATACATGGAAGTCAGCATTCAGAGAATGTACTAAACTATCATCAAGTATTATCCAAAAGTCTAAGAAAGATGAAACAGATGAACGTTTAGAAACATGGTGTACTATAAATAATGGGGCGAAGTTCGGCGAATATGCAATTAAAGGTGCAAATTCAGGAAGAGATTATGGAACTAAACATGCAGGTGACGAAGACGCATTAAGTAAAATCAATGACTACGACTGGTTGCACAAGAAGTTCGAGGAAGATACTAATGACTAAAACAACAATCAAAGATAAAAGAAGACAGAGAAGGAATAAATTAAAGATAACTTCAAATGATGAGTTGTATACTTCTTCTAACGAAATATTTGAAATAGATGAAACTCCAGAATATGTTGAACAGATACAGGTAAAGTCTATTGAAAGAAAAAGATTTCGACCACTTATTGGTGCTGAATATGATTACAAAGAAATGGCAGAAAAGTATTCTGAAAGAAACGTAGCACAGCAATTAGGAAACTATAGACAGGCAATGGAATTCCTTGCTCATGCAACTCTTCCAGCAAATGCCGACAATGATAGAATAGTTGATAGACTCAAAGAGTTGATTTATAGTTATCCTAATGTAGATATCAGTTCATTCGTTAATAAAGACCATGCGATTGTATATTCATGGATGATTCAAAACATGGTTAGAGTATTTGGTGAAAAGTACTTAGGAACTGTTTATACTTTAGGCGGTGGAATTGGACTAATCGGAGCAATGTTGCTTGATACTACATTGCGAATAGAGAATATAAGAAACTTAGATATAAATGGAACATGTAAGTTTCTAGCAGACGAAATGATGAAAGAAGAGGTATTGGATGATTGGAAATTCAAAGCATCTACACAAGATATGTTTGCTGTTGATTATATAGAAAACAATTTAGAGATTACATTACCAAATGGTTCTATATCCAAGGCATTTAAAGAAGTTCCTGGAGTAGTTATTAATACTAATGTCAGTTTATTACAAAACCAAGATGACTGGTATGATATGATACCAGACACAAGAAAGATTGTTTTAATAGGCGAAGCAGGCGACATTGACCTTCATCGTCCATTCAGCAGTTCACAGGCATTTAACAATGCGTTTCCCATGACGTTTGATTCATACACTGGTGTTATAACAGTTGGCAAGAAACAATACTTTATGAAGATAGGATTGAAATAATGCAACCACATGAAATAGTAGATAGATTAACAATACTATATGGCAATAAACATCCCGTATTGAATAGCCTTGAGCGTGTGACAAACACAGAAGTATTAAGTGATATATTTGTGCTATCATCATATCTATTAGGTAAAGAACACAGAGAAACAGTGAGTGCATTAAAGAACTTAATATATGAACGTAAACCAGAAGAAAATATATTTGTACTGTTTAAAGTTATCGATGCAATACGTGAAGATGACGAGGCATTACATGCGTTGCGTAATGTTTGTAGTTCTTCTGAAATAAACATGCCTGTATTGTTTAGAGTAATTCATTGTTTAGAAGGCAACCACATTGCGTTGAATGCCTTACAGAATGTAGTTGACAGTGATAACTTTGTTCAGTTACAAACTGAACTATTGTTCAAGTTGATAATCAATTTAAATGATAAAAGTGAAACTGTATTGAGTGCGATAAAGAATATGATATCGTCAAAGGCTGAACCAGATATGTTTTTGTTGTTTAAAGTATTACAAGCAATTGATACCAAGAATGAATGGATTGGAACACTAAAGAGTGTGACAATATATAAAACTAATATACTGAAGTTAGCACACAAATTGACTGAAGAAAAATACACTATCCCGTTAAATCTAAAAAACATGATTAAGAATTTTGAAGGCAAAGTACTTACGGATTCATTTAGTAGAGGACAATTAAGAAGTAAGATATGGGCAAGTGATACAATTAAAGACTTAGACATTGATTTGGGTGATATGGTTTATGTCTGTGCAGGATGGTATGGAGTATTGCCAGCAATTCTATTTGAAAGAAACAAGGTTACAAATATTCGAAGTTTTGATATAGATAAGAGTTGTTCATTACCAGCAGAGACATTAAATAGAAGTTATACACAAAATGATTGGCAGTTCAAAGCGAGTACAATGGATGTAAACAACTTGATATACACTGGCGAGTTTATGTACGAAACATTGAAGTATAATGGTGATGAAGAAATGATTACTGACGATACACCACCGACATGTGTAATCAACACAAGTTGTGAACACATAGTAGACTTTGATAAATGGTGGGCTGGTATTCCAGATGGGATGCTAGTGATAATGCAGAACAATGATTTTGATGACGAAGACCACGAACACGCAGATGACACTGTGACTAGTTTAGAAGAATTCTCTAAGAGATTAAACGTATCTGAAACATTATACGAGGGCACACTAGCATTAGAAGAATACAATCGTTATATGGTAATAGGTAGAAAATAATGAATTTATATAACTACGAAGATATCAGAGCGGTTCACTTAGAAATTACAGAGAAGTGCCAAGCATCTTGTCCAATGTGTGACAGAAATGTTAAAGGTGGGCGTGATAATCCCAATCTAGGTGACAAAAATGGACTGCATGAATTGACCGTAGCAGATGTTCAGAAAATTCTAACACCAGAATTCGTTAAGCAACTTGATAGACTTTATATGTGTGGCAATTTTGGTGACCCAATTATCGCAAATGATACATTAGAAGTATTCAAATATTTAAGAGAACAAAATCCAAACATGTGGTTAAACATGAATACAAATGCTGGTGCAAAGAAAGAAGATTGGTGGATAGAACTAGCAAAGACATTAGGCGATAAGGGACATGTTACGTTCTCTTTTGACGGACTAGCAGATACAAATCATTTATATCGCCAAGGTGTTAATTGGGATATAGCATGGAGAAACGCACTAGCGTTCATAGGAGCAGGAGGTAGAGCCCATTGGGATTTTCTCATCTTTGCACATAACGAACATCAAGTAGAAGAAGCAGAAGCAATTGCAAAAGAAACGGGCTTTTTTAAATTCATACCGAAGAAAACTGGTAGATTTTACTCTACTATAAAAAAGACTGGCAAAGAAGAACACCAAGCAATGAATCGAAAAGGTGAAGAACAACAACTTCTACAAAAACCAAAAGAAGTGAAATTCCAAAACAAAGCCATTAAAGATATTATAAAATTAGAAGAGAAGCATGGTTCATTAGAAAAATACTTTGACAATGTAAAAATAAAATGTAAAGTAGCCGCAGAAAAGAGTATGTATCTCAGTGCAGAAGGATTAATATTGCCATGTTGTTGGGTTGCGGGAAGTATGTATAAGTTCTGGCAAAAGCCAGGTGAAAATCAAGTATGGGAGTTACTACAACAATCTGGTGGCAAAGGCGTATTTGATGCGAAAACACACGGAGTAAAATCAGTACTTAACAACGAATATTTCTCTGGTAGATTAGTTAAATCATGGGACAAACCAAATACTCACTTAGGCAAACCAATGGTATGTGCCCAGAAATGTGGTGAAGAATTTGATGCCTTTAAGGCACAGTATGAAAAAACTACGTAGATAAATACAGTATATAAAATTAATAGAAGGCAAAGATGACAGATAAAAACGTTGAACAATGGCGAAAGAGAACCAAAGCACCAACAGACACCTTTTGTTTATTGCCTTGGATACATCTAAGCACAAGACCAAATGGACATATGCGAGTATGTTGCACAGCCAATGCATCAAGTGTTGGTCCAACAAATGATAAAGAACATGGTGGTGAAGTAGGGGTTCTTAAACAAGCAGATGGAAAACCAGCAAACTTAAATGTAACTGACTTAATGAGTAGTTGGAATAATGACTACATGAAAAATGTCAGAAAGCAAATGCTTAATGGAGAAAAACCAGCGTCATGTCTAAAGTGCTATGCTGAAGAAGATGCAGGTCATATGTCTAAACGATTCTGGGAAACAGAATATTGGGCAAGACGTGTAGACTTAAAAGAAATCTTAGAAGAAACCACAGTAGAGGGAGAAATACCACCAAAGATTCGTTACTTAGATTTACGTCTAGGCAGTAAGTGCAATCTAAAATGTATCATGTGTTCGCCACATGACAGTTCAATGTGGGTTCCTGACTGGATTAAACTACACCCTGCTATCGAAAATGAATCACTAAAAGAAACTATGCAATGGGGAAGTAAAGGGCAAATAGATGGCGCCTCATATAACTGGCACAAAAAGAATGATGCATTCTGGGAACAGTTATACGAACAGATACCTCATATGAAGCAATTATACTTTGCTGGTGGCGAAGCAACAATCATTGAAGAACATTACACATTACTAGAAGAAGTCGTTAAGTCAGGACATGCACCAGGGATTGAATTAAGATACAACTCAAACGGTGTAGAGATGCCACAAAGACTATTCGATTTGTGGGATGAGTTTAAAAATGTACGTTTTCATTATAGTGTAGATAGTATCGGCGAGATGAATGACTACATTCGCTTTCCAAGTAAATGGGAACACACAGTTAAGATGTTTCATTTACTAGACAACACTGGACCTAATGTAGAAGTCACAGTTGCTTGTGCAGTTCAAGCCTTGAACATTTATTATCTTCCCGATTTCATTAAGTGGAAACTAGAACAGAAGTTTAAGAAGATTAACATGTGGCCGTTAGGCGCAGGTATGATTAACTATCACTTTGTTTATCATCCACCACATTTGAATGTTAAAGTATTGCCAAATTGGTTTAAAGAAATGACACGTGCCAAGTTTGATAAGTTCATCGAATGGTTAGAAGCAAACTGGGAATTAAGTACTCGAGGCTCTGAAGTATCTTTCGAAGAATGGAAAGAAGCAAATTATGGTGTTAAAAGATTAAGAGGTATGTTATCATTCTCAGAGAGTGGCGACTGGAGTAGAGAACGTATGCCAGAGTTCATTGAGTACATTAACAAGATGGATGGAATACGAGATACAAACTTTAGAGATGTATTTCCAGAGATGGCACCATTACTAGATTGGAAGCCTGAAGATGGTGATGACTGGGATGGTGAATTTGATGACAGGCTACTAAGAGAATTGGAAGACAATGGCTTCCATGTTAATTCATCAGAGTTAGATAGGGACAAGGGGAAAAATGAAAGTTAAGTTAATATCACATAGCACAGCACCAGCAGATTCAGAATTAGATAACGTTCAAGACCTAATTGCTTATTGTGCCAAGGTAAGTAATCCAAATAATCAAATCAATAAAGAAACAAGTGAGAGACTTATTAAGTATCTTATTAAACATGCTCATTGGAGTCCACTTGAAATGGTTAGTGCATGTTTAGAGATTGAAACAACACGTGACATTGCACATCAAATTGTAAGACATAGAAGTTTTGCATTTCAGGAGTTTAGTCAACGTTACGCAGAGCCAGGCGAAATGGGCGATGCATTCACTACACGTGAATGTCGCTTACAAGACCACAAGAATAGACAAAATTCTATTGATATTGAAAAAGACCCGGCAACTCAAGCAGACTCAAAGACTGTAGAATTAATTACAGATTGGCAAAGAAAACAACACGGCATAATCAATCAAGCAAGAGAAGTTTATGAATGGGCAATTAAAAATGGTATTGCTAAAGAACAAGCAAGAGTGGTATTACCAGAAGGATTAACTAAGACACGTTTGTATATGAATGGCTCAATTCGTAGTTGGGTCCATTATATTGAATTACGTGGTGCTAATGGCACACAAAAAGAACATATGGAAATTGCACATGCTTGTGCTAAAGTTATTGCAGAAATATTTCCACTTGCAGGAGAGTTAGTTTAGTGAACAAAGGTTATCTTCTTTGTGGTGGTGTTAGGCTTGACTTAAAGAATGGACCCATAGGAATAATGTTAAGTGGTGGAGTAGATAGTGCTATACTATTGTATTATCTAATGAAATATACATCTGACACTATTCATATCTATACAACTGGAAGTAATTTAAAGTATAGAAGAAATTCAATCATTGCGCCAAGAGTGGTAGAGAAATGTATAGAACTAACAGGAAACAATAACGTAGTACACCATATACATTATGATGAGGCAGCAACCGACAGTTCAATGATAGATGCACCCCAAAAAGATATAGATAGGCAAGAAATAAATATAGTATATGACGGGACAACGATGAATCCACCAGATAATATTGCAACTAAATTTGTACCAGAATTTTCATTTGACTACACAAGAAATGACAGTGGCAATAATGCAATGACATACAGAGACGACAAATTTTATATGCCGTGGGCAAATACAGATAAGAAAGGCATCGCACGGATGTATAGAGACGAAAATCTAATAGAGAGTTTATTACCAATAACAAGAAGTTGTGAGTATGACCCGACTTGCGAATATTTTGACAACGTAAAAGACCCAGGACTAGAACATTGTGGGGAATGTTGGTGGTGTAAAGAACGAGAATGGGGATTTAAGTAAAGGATAATATTATGAGCAAAGACTTTGACAACGTACCAAAATCAAAAGGCAACACACTTTGTCCAATGCCATGGAACTCAATCAACCTTAGAAATAATGGTGATTTGAGAATATGTTGTAATACGAATTCGTATTCACCTCAACGTGGCATAATGAAGAAAGAAGACGGCACTCCTTATAACGCTGGACGTGATGATTTTAATGAAGCCAGAAATGCGATTCTATTGAAAGATGTTCGTAAGACTATGATGAAAGGCGAGTGGCATCCAGAATGTGAACGTTGCAGACAAGAAGAAGTCAACGGTATTAGGTCAAGACGAGAATATGAAACTGAAGATTGGGGTCTTTCTGAAGCACGAATACACGAAGTCACAGAAGAAGATGGCACACTTGATGTTGAAGAACAGAACATTGACTTCTTTGATATTCGTTATGGTAATTTCTGTAATCTAAAATGTAGAATGTGTGGACCCACAGATTCTCATATGTGGTATGATGATTTTGTAAAGGTAACGGGAAGAACTCAATACAAAGATACCCACGATGTAATTCAATTAACGCAAAATAAAAAAGGTAAATGGGCTACTGACCAATATGATTGGTTTAAGAATGCTGACCATTACTGGGAACAGTTTGACAAGTATTGTACTAGTGCTAAGAAATTGTACATCGTTGGTGGTGAGCCACTAATTATCAAAGAACACCAAGAGAGTTTAGAGAAACTAGTTGCGAGTGGCAATGCACACAATATTCAACTAGAATATAACACAAACTTAACAATGGTACCTGATAGGTTAGTTCATTTATGGGAACAGTTTAAGCAGATTCGTATTGGTGTTAGTATTGACGGATGTAACGAAGTCTTTGATTATCAAAGAACACCAGCAAAGTTTCCAGCAGTATATAAACATATGAAAACATTGAATGACAATACACGAATAAACTTAAAAGCGTGGTTTGCCTTTACAGTTACTCCAATGAATGTATATCATATGCCAGAGTTTATGAAATGGAAGTTAGAAGAATCTGGATTAGATAAGTATAATCCTCATCACAGTCCACGACCAACAATAACACAGCATATGTGTCACTCACCAAAATACTATAACATTAAAGTATTACCAGAAAAGAATAAGCAAGAAGTAGTTGCATTGTATGAAGAATACAAAGAATGGGTAATGGCAAGTGACCATCCAAATAAAACTAAGAAGCATTTTTGTACGGTATTAGACTCAACTGTTAGATTTATGTTGAGTGAGGACTATTCTAAAGAATGGTTACCAGAGTTCATTAAGATTACAAACAAACTTGATGAAGCACGAGACCAAAATATAATAGATATCGTTCCACAATATAAGGAGTTGTTTTGCACATAACATCAGAAAACTTAGACTGTTGTATCGTAACATTGTTTATTCACAATGTTTGTAATTACAGTTGTTCGTATTGTTCGGATTTTCATAGAGATGGGTCTCAACGCTGGCCTACAGATTGGGCACCATATATAAAATTAATTGATGAGTTGAAAGAACGAAACAAATATTTATATGTAGAAGTGTTGGGTGGTGAACCCACAGTGTGGCCGAAGTTTCAAGATTTTGTTGACACTATTTCTTCTGACAATGTGTTCGTAGAGTATTCTACAAATGCATCAAGAACTTTAAGATATTGGGAGAAATTTAGAGCCCAGAGGGCATTTGTATTCTTATCATGGCATTATGAAGAAGCAGATGATGACCATTTTTATAAAGTTGCAGAAATAATGCAACACAAAGCAAGTGTATCTATTCCTCTTATGATTCTTCCAAATAACTTTGAGAGGGCAAAAACATTGTTCGAGAGATTAAAAGGATTAAAGGTTGAAATTACACCTAAGTTCGTAAGAAAATCTATTCACGGAACTGAATATTTTCAATACACTGATGAACAAAGAGAATGGATTACAAATAATAATTATTATAATATGAAAGAATTTGGACTAGATTGGACATTCCCAAGGAATTTACATTTTGATGGTGAGCCGATGAAATTTATGAAAGTATTAGATAAGGAGTTGCATAAATTTGAAGGCTATACTTGTACTGCTGGTATGAAACGATTGATGGTAGAACCTGATGGCAACATGCTAAGATGCACCAAGAGAGTTGGTGGGTCACTCGGCAATCTATTAACTGGAGAGTATACTTTGCCAGGAACGCCTATTGTATGTGACTATACTGCATGTCCTTGTAAATTAGATGCAATTGTGGAGAAATGGAATTAATGAAATACGAAGATTTGACAATAAATGATTTAGGAACGAGAAGACAACGACCAATGTATATGTCTGCCTTTCATAAATTTAGAAAGAATATGGGAACAGAAGAATATCCGTGGGACCCACATGAATATACGCAGACCTTTTTGACTGCCATTGATAAATGGATAACGTCACATGAACGAGTAAAGTATGTAGGGTTAGATACATTTGATAGGCGTGATGCTATTTTAGGAACAACACATCAATTAGATGAATTGCATATGCTAAATGGTAAAAAAATAACAGTATATAAAGGCGAGTATAAGTATCATCGCCGATTGACAGACTACCAAGTTAATCAGATTACAGACTACACTCAGATTAAAGAAGGAGATGTATTTGTAGTATCATATCCTTCTTGTATAACAACTGGATATCATAAAGATTTTGATAAACTACTAGACCACTGTCACTCTATAGGAGTTCCGGTTCATATAGATGGTGCATGGTTTGGTCAATGTAGAAATTTCGAGTTTGATGTTACTCATCCTGCAGTCAGGTCTATATCAGTCTCATTGTCCAAAGCATTGGGAATGGGTTCTCAACGAATTGGTATTAGATATTATAGAAGTGATGAGTTGCCAAATCCACCAGGACCGATACAAATAATGAATGACTTTAATTATGCTAATGTGTCTGATATGTGGATAGGTGTTAATATGATGGAACACTTTGGACCAGACGTTTGGTGGAATAGATACGAAGATTACTATACAAAAGTATGTAAAGATTTTAATTTAGGAGAGTCAGACTCTTTTCATGTTGGATGGGACGAAGAGGGCGACCAAGCAGGAGTAAGAACAGCATTGCGAATGTTAATTGATGGAATGTATGATGAGCGAGGAACAGACAAAGGTCTGAACAAAGCAGAGATTGAAGATATTAAAATAACGGAGGGTTCATGGAAAGTGGAGTAAACATAGATTCATATAACATACCATATGGAACACATCCTACAGTATCGAGTATAGATATTTTTAAAAATAAGATTGAAGATTTTAGAAATTCTGATGTAAAAAAGAAGTCAGGATTAAAAAAGAATAATTATTTTGCACCAATGACTGATGCAGACAATAAATTATTAATGGACGAATTGAATAAACTAATGGGTCATCACTTTGACTGGTTGTTTGAGTTTCATCATTCAGGTGAACCTGCTAACTTACATACTGATTACGCAACTGTGCCATGGGACGACATTAGTGATTGCCAAGTTATTGTGGGATGTATAATTCCATTGGCTTGGGATTGCCATAGGCATCCATACACTGTGAATTACGACAGAATGACACATATTCCACGAAAAATGATGTTTCATAAAGGCAATATGGTTTACCAAGATAATAAAGAAGTTTTTGAATACAGACAAGAGTTTCCTATGTGGGATAAAAGAGTTATGGACCATCATCCACGTGGCACAGAATACTTTGATACCTATGGAGATTTAAGATGGCATTCTGATTATAAATGGGATAAGAATACAATGTTAGTTTTTGATACAAGAAGATGGCATTCATCCAACTGGTTTACTGGTGCAACAACAGTCAAAGATAACAAAGGGGATTACAAAGAATCAATAGTTGGTTTTGGAAGCATAGATGTCCCAAGAAATTTAACTTAGAGTTAGGAAGAAAATTATGTTCACCGGAATTAATCACACTCGCAAAGAAGATTTTAGTGTAGTATGGGACTTAGGTCGCAGATGTACCTATGAGTGTAGTTATTGCGGTCCACATCATAGTAACAAAACTAGTCCTTTAGTTGAGATTGATAAACTTAAACACACATTAGACGGTATTGTCAAATATTCACAGTTAATGGACTTATATAGAAAAGAGCCTCTTAAATTAGATATTGCATACACGGGTGGTGAACCAACAATACATCCTGCGTTCTTTGAGTTTGTGAGATATGCTAAAGAAACATATCCATTTATAAGGTCCAACATTACAACAAATGGATGTTATTCAGAGAAAAAATGCAGAGAAATAATGGACTGTGTAAACAGTACTACACTAAGTTATCACGCAGAAGGTACACCAGAACAAAAGAAATTAGTAATAGCAAATATAAAATTAATGCACAAGAGTGGTTATAATTTTAGAATCAATCATATGTTCCATAAAGATTACTTTGACGAATGTATTGAGTTAGCAGAATGGTTTGACGAGTTAGGCATAACATACACTAGCAGACCTATAGGTGATAGCACCAACAAATCTGATTTATTAGATGGAACAGCACACGAGTATACAGAAAAACAATTAGAGTATTTTAAAAACCAATGGACACAGAAGCCGAAACCTAAACCAAAACCAAAAGCACCTTCTGGTGTAATGCATATGTTAACTACAGAAAAGCCAAAAGCGAAAACATCACTTGAGACTATTGGCAGACCTTGTTGTAATGGCAAATGTTTGAGTGTTAAAGTTGACGACAAATGGACTAAAAGTTTTAGAGTACCATCAACTAATTTTAAAGGATGGAACTGTATGGTTAACTGGGATTTTCTTTTTATTAACAGCGAACTAGACGGTGTTTGGCATCATCAGACTTGTCAAGTTAATATGGATGGACAAATCGGTCCAATTGGCAAAGCAAGTGACTTTGCTCCAATAATTGAAAAGTTACGTACAACATTACGTAGCGGAAAAATGCCTGTTATTAGATGTCCTAAGACGCATTGTGGATGTGGACTATGTAGTCCTAAAGCATTGAATGACGAAGATGCTAAAGAGATTTTCGATGGTCGTACTCAATACCTTGAGCCAGTATTTCAAGATGGCATAAAGGATATTAGCAAAGATAAAACTGTAATTAGATTGTTTAAGGAGATTTAAATGAGTTATTTTGATATGAAAGATATAGTAAAACAATACGACACTACTGACAATATGTTTGTTGTAGACGGTCTACCCATTCATTTAGATTATTCACATAGTAACATTTCAGTTGACCTATCGGGTGGTGCTGATTCGGCACTCTTAGCATATCTACTTATTAGTGAATTGAATAAAAGAAAACAAAAGTGTACTGTTCATTTGATAACACACAGACGACTTTGGAACACTAGACCATGGCAAAAAATGATAGCAGAAAATGTCTTTGAGTGGCTACGTGACATGAGTAATCCAACAACAATAGTGCGACATACAAATTTTATACCACCACTATTAGAGATGGCTGAGATAAAAGATGTAGACCCAAACATTATAGAATACTATGGACATAGAACTGGTGAGTGTTTATGTATTGATGGATTTAGAGATATGATAATGTCTGATTATGGGATTGATATGAGATACAATGCAACAACATTGAATCCACCTTTGTCATCAAAAGTAGAAGGAGGAATGTCCGTTAGAGATAGAACAGAAATTAAAAAACTTGATTTGTTAGACCCTATGGAAAAAGAAACTAATCCTTTCTTCTATATAGACAAATCGTGGGTTATAAAACAATACAAAGATAATAACATATTAGATTTATTATATACTACTCGGTCTTGTGAAGGTGGTGACGTAGAATCACCTGCTGATTGGAACGGTGAACGTCCAGATGATTGTGGTTATTGTTTTTGGTGCAATGAACGTCATTGGGCAATGGATGAAAATAATGTCGACCACTGCTAAACCATTTTGCAAAGCCCCTTGGGTCAATCTACATTACCACGGAACACTGGGAATAGCACCATGTTGTGAATGGCGAGGAGATTATTTTTATGGTAATATAGATGCATTCAATTCATCTAAAACATTGGAAGATATTAAAAAAAGAATGTATGACGGCAACGTTAGTAAAACATGTTCTGAATGTATTGGTGTTGAAGAATCTGGAGTACGGTCTTCTAGGCAATCATACGAAGAATATGATATGTCTACCGGAGTACAATTATTAGATTATAGACCAAGTAATTCTTGTAACTTAATGTGTAGAATGTGTAACGCTGAATCATCATCGTTGATAGCAAAAGAACAAAACATAATAGTAAATGTTTTAGACACAGAAGATGTCAATAAACTTGAGTTAGACAAACTAGTCCGAATAAAAATTCTAGGTGGTGAACCATCTGTTGATGTGAAGTGTAGGGAATTTTTAGACAAACTATCTAAGATTAATAGCGATGTTGAGATTGATGTAACAACCAATGCAACGAACGTATCAAAGAAATGGTTTGATTTATTGAAAAAATTTGACAACATTTATCTTCAACTGTCTGTTGACGGTGCAGGAATCACCCAAGATTATATACGAACGTTAAGTAAATGGGAAGAGATATCAAACAATTTAGATATCTATGAAAGAGAATTTGGTGATAGAATGTCATTGCATATGACTGCACAGATGTATAATTATGCGATAATAGACTCATGGTTTGATTATTTTATTGATAGTGATATTGAATTGGAACAATATTTGTTAGATAATCCAGTAGGATTTTCACTAAGAGCATTGAAACCTAAGTATCGGGAAATAGTTTGCGAGTGGCTTGATAAGAAAAATGATAGCAAATGTGACCAAGCAATTGCGATTATAAATACTCACGAGTATGATGAGATGGTATTTAGAGAATTTAAAAAGACTACTAGATACTACGATAAGTTAAGAAATACGAATATAGAAGATATTCATCCACGATTTAAAGATATAATGAAGGATAGTAAATAATGTTTTGTACTCATACACACAGTGGAGTCGCCTTAGTTGATACTAACGGAAATTTGAGACCGTGCTGTCGTGCCCGCACTGAAAGTTGGCAAAATAATCCACAAGATGATGAATGGAGTAAACTTCCAACAATTTTTGATGTAGAAACATTAGATGAATTACATAAGAAAAAACCATACATAGAATTACAAAATCAATTAGCATCGGGCGAGTTTCCTAAAATATGTGTAGAGTGTAAAGTAGAAGAAAGGGAAGGTTTTCGTAGCAGACGAGTAGAAACAAACGACCTCTTTTCACGAAGAGATTTACATGTTAAAGGTGCAATACAAGATTTAGAAATAGCATTAGATTTTACCTGTAATATGATGTGCAGAATGTGTAATCCTGGACAAAGTAGTAAATGGGGTTCTAAAAAAGAACTAGTTAAAGAACTTAACCTGTATAATATGGTAAGCGATGCAGACATGACGAACACTAAGTATCGTACTTACCAAGAACAAATGAAGCATGTATTAGATAACACTGATTTGAGTCATCTTAGATTTATCAAAATAGAAGGTGGCGAACCATTTTATTCTAAACACTTCGAGTGGTTTTTGGATAAACTTGACCGAGAAGTTATAGAACCTGATAAGTTTGAACTGATGATAGTAACAAATGGAAGTGTATACCCAAAGAAAACAATACTAGATAAGTTATTAAAATTTCCAAATCTTGTGATAACATTTAGTATTGATGCAATAGAAGAACTAGCAGAATGTATTCGTTGGGGAGTTGATTGGAAAACTATTGATAGTAATATGCGCCAATATAAGAAACACAAAGATGCAGGAGAAATACGTCATCTTATGACAAATTCTGTTATAAGTATATTAAACTTTAATAGAATGAAAGAATTAACAACGTATTTTAATGATATAGGAATAGAAACAGGATATCATCTACTAACTACTCCAGATTATCTTAGCATTTACCAATTACCGAAAGATGTTCGTATGAAACATTTGACTGGTAACAAAAAGATAGATGATATATTGATGGCTGATATCGATATAGCACCCGAATTAGACCGAACATTAAAACATATAGATTTACTTGATACTCACACAGATACTAAATTTGAAGAAGTCAATAAAGAAGCACTACAAATCATAAAGGAGAACATATGAAAAAGAAAATAGGAATGAAGTTATCAGGCGGTGCTGATTCGGCAATTGTTTATTATAAATTATGTAAGGAATTTCCCGATGCAGAGATATACATTCTTACATTAGGAACTGATGAAAAACCATATTATCCAATGTTAGCAAAACGTGTTGTAGAAAAAGTATATGAATTGACGGGAGTTAGACCAGTCAAACATATAACTAATTTTATTAAACATAGTGATGAAGGCTACGTCACTGGTCAAGAAGATATGGCTGACATTCTTCGTGATGAATATAAAGTAGAAGATATATATTCGGGAATATCATCCAATCCACCTATAGATGATATGTTAGAATATTTTGAACATAATCATAATTTAGATTTGGAAGAAGTCAAGTTTCATATAGATAAAAGAGATAAAGAACGAGACTTGTTGCCTGTATCATCTGCTAGAAAGGGTGCTCCATTTGCCCTATTATCTAAGAGAGATGTGGCTATGGTATATAAAGAAGAGAACGTACTAGATGAACTATATCCTAATACTTGTTCGTGTGAATCTCCTAGTGGCGAAGACGAAGATGGATATCCTATTCACTGTGAAACATGCTTTTTCTGTTTAGAACGTTGGTATGGGTTTGGAAGGATTATCTAATGACTTGGGCACAGGAATCAGATATTGGTAGAATACAAATAGAACTTACAAACTATTGTAATGCCGCATGTCCTCAATGTGAAAGATTCCACCTAAAGGAGTTAAGTGAAATTAGACCCGAAGATAGATGGGAAGAGAATGCAAATTTTGATTTGTCCCTTAATGATACCTATATATCTTTAAAAGAAATTAAAGAAACGTTTGTAAAGGGTCGTTGGAAACATTTAGATGATATACATTATTGTGGCAATGTTGATGAACCTGTTATTAATCCAGATATAATAGAAATTATAAAACATATGGACACACTAGCACCGAATATAAAAATGCATATTGCAACAAACGGTGGGATTCGCTCAGTCGAATTTTGGAAAGAACTCGGAGAGTTGTCAGCAAGTATGAACGAACGATTGATGGTTGTGTGGGGTATTGATGGATTAGAAGATACGAACCATTTATATAGAAAGAATGTTGAGTGGAGTAGGCTACGAGAAAACTGGCGTGCTTATATATCTGCTGGCGGCAGAGCGAAATGGCAGTTTATAGTGTTCAATTGGAATAAACATCAGTTGAATGAAGTTAAAAGTTATTCTGAAAGTGAAAACTTTAATAGATTTCATATCATACAAAGTGTAAGAGGCGAAGACGAAAAAATAACAAATATAGAAATACCAAAAAATTATGAACGAAGTGCAACTAAAAACACAAATTAAAAAAACAATTACAATAGAGCCTAAGTGCAAAGCACAGGTAGGAAATGGTGGCGACCAATTTCACAAGACTATGGGTAACATATATATCTCTGCAAAAGGATATGTATATCCGTGTTGTTGGTACGGAATTCAAAAACACACGACTAAATTGTGGAAAGATTCAGGCATAGATAAAAAATATCACAATATCAAATATTATTCTATGGAAGAAATAATTAATGGTCCCATATTTAAATGGATAGAAGATAATATGCATAAGATTGAGGTATGCCAAGAAAAATGCGTCAAAGAAAATTATGACATTCATATATAAGAGAATAACACGATGATGAATATAACTATCGAAGTTTCTTCTAACTGTCAAGCAAAATGTCCAGGATGTATTAGGCATGACGTGTTAGATACTGAAACAGGTAGATTTTCAAATCCACCTAAGAACATAAACTTATCAGTTGATACACATAACAGATTTATTGATGAGATTGTTGGCAATGTAAAACAATTGACGTATGATGGAAGTTTTAGCGATAGTCCATTGCATCCTGACTTCTTAGAATTAATAAAATACTCAGCCTCAAAACTAAAAGGTGATACTGAGCCATTTGGTGACGAAGAATTAGGAATCATAAGTCCTGAGTATAAGGGAATACATGATTTTATTATCTCTACTAACGGCTCATATAAATCACCGGAGTTTTGGAAGAAACTAGGTGAAATACTACACGAACATCTACCGGGAAGACATCATGTAATGTTTGACTTAGATGGCATAGATAACGAAACACAGAACATGTATAGAATTGGTACTAACTATCACAAGATAATAGAAAATGCAGAAGCATTCATTAGTGGTGGCGGTAGTGCTGTATGGAAAATGATACCTTTTGATTTCAATGAAGAACTCGAGGAAAGAGCAAAGGTACTAGCAGAACAACATGGCTTTAAATACTTTCAGAGAAATAGAATACAGAGAGTAGAATCAAAAGCAGTATTTTTGGCGTTAAGCAAACGAGCAGGACAACTTGACAAAGAAATAAGCAAAGATAATGAACTATCAGTGATTAGTAAAAAAGACATTGATGTTCAAATAAGTAAAGCAGAATCAATAGTCAAAGATATTAAAATAGATAAAAATTTAGATATGTTTGATAATTTAGAAAATGCGAAAGAAAGTGCCGGTGTTGTTTGTAAATGGAAAAAAGAGAATAATTATCAAATATCTCATGATGGTTCTGTATGGAGATGCTGTTGGCTTAACTCAGCATATCAATATAAAACAAGACAAAACCTAGGTAACAGAGAGAAATGGGAACAATTTATGTCTAAGTATGATAATGATTGGAATAACTTGCATTCGCATTCATTTAGTGATATAATAAACCATGTGTTTTTTACAAAAGATTTAGAAGAAAGTTTCTCTAATAAGTATGATGACAATGTTAACCCAAAATTAAAAGTATGTACTGAAAAATGTTCTAAATTGAACTTAAGAAATACAGATAGGAATGACAGATGATAATAAATGACAAAGCAATAATATATGGCCGTGAAGATAAATTTGATGAAATACATCCAGAAAACTACGAAATACAACTAAATCTAAATCATAAAGACATAGCAATTGGTATGTCTGGTGGGATGGACTCGTCAATATTGTTGTGGCTATTAGCATATCATATTGACAAGAATGACCTAGATATTACTATACATCAATGGACATGTATACACGAAGAAAAACCTGTTCAGCACATTGGTTCTAAAAAAGCAATTGCTTTTGTTAAAGAAGCATTCCCTAATGTAAAGTTTGGTGAACATATGATTAAAATGACAGAAGGTAAAGATTACATTGATAATGGTTCTAAATTACAATGGGAGTTAATAGCCAAGCACAAAATCACTGCAATGTTTAACGGTGTCACTCTTAATCCAGATGAAGAAATAGGTAAACCAGTTTGGGGAAATATATGGGAGTATAGGGCGCCAGCAAGAGATTGGGTACATAGAGACAAATGGCTTAAAAAACAAGAACAAAACAACCACAGATATTATGAATATCGTCCATTTATTCATACTGACAAAAGAATTGTTTTAGCATTTTATAAGAAATATGGATTACTTGCCACTTTGGCTCCATTAACAAGGTCTTGTGAAGGCTGGATAGAAGATACAGAAAAGTTTACAATCGTATGTAACAAGTGTTGGTGGTGTGTTGAAAAAGAATGGGCAACAGCAGAAATTTTTAACTATGATGCGATTGATTCAATGAGTGAATGGCCAAAAGATTAATACATGACTTTAGGATTAAATGAAGGTAATATAGGACGATTGCAGTTAGAAATAACGAACTACTGCAATGCATTCTGTTCACAATGTGAAAGAAACTATATGATTGAACTTCAGAATGAAACACCTAAAGAACGAAAAGAATTTACGATAGACTATGATGTTGAACTTAACAATTCATATCTATCAATAGAAGATATAAAGAAAACATTTCTACCTGATAGATGGAAACACTTAGATGAAATAGTTTTATGTGGTAATGTTGATGAACCTGTAATAAATCCAGATGTGATAGAGATTATAAAGTACTTCTATCATCTGGACAATAAAGAAAAAGACATTTGGGTACATGTAAATGGTGGGTCTAGAAATGAAAGTTTTTGGAGCGAGTTAGGAGAATTATCTAAAGAATTGAATAATCGTTTGACAGTTATTTTTGGAATAGATGGAGATGAAGAAACTAATCATCTCTATAGAAAGAATGTTGATTGGAAAACTTTACAGAAGAATTGGAGAGCATACATCTCAGCAGGTGGTAAAGCAGGTTGGCAATTTATTGTATTCAAATGGAATCAGCATCAGATAGATGATATTAAAAAATTATCTGAAACTGAGGGCTTTGAAAGATTTGGTATTATTAAATCTACTAGAAACCGAGATATCGATAATAAAATAGATGAGATTGTATTGCCAGAAGGATATAAAACAGTAAAAGAAATAGATAAACTACTATGAGTGATGAAGAAATACAAGGATTTATTGATTACTTTGGTGAAGATAAGATACCTAATCCAGACCATTATCCTCAGAGAGTACTTTGGTTAATGAAATGGTATAGATATATTGTAGAACGCAACAGGAGAGAAAATGAAAAAGATGAAGTTAAAGACTATACAGGACAATGATACCTTAATATTTAACCCATCAGATAGTTGTAGTATCTGTGGTAATGAATATGATGAATCATGTGGCGGAGTACAAGGACACTTTGGTGTTACACCAGTTACGTTCTGTGAATGGTGTTACGGTAGTATCTACGATATGATTTCACAAGATGTCAAAGACCAAATAAGAGAAGACTTAAATGAAGATGATACAGAGGATATGAAAACTATCCTTGATACTGTCGGTATAGATTATGAAAGAGTTATATCCCAGTATAATAAAAAACAAAGGTTCTTCAACGTTACATTTGATGAACCATGCGGAATGAGCCATAAATGAATAAAGATGATTTATATTGGTCACAATACGACTTCACAAAGATACCCTTTGATGACCTCGTTAGTGTAGGACAACGAACTCTTTTATACAGAGATTTGTTTTCAGTGAGTTGGTTGCTGGGAAGATTCTGTAACTATAAGTGTTCTTATTGTTGGCCGTATGCTAGAAGTGACCGTAAA
>Ga0233398_1000410_pt1 | contig 22963 bp, 19 predicted proteins | sample 38DmetaG_FD_182697 | JGI IMG/M metagenome (GOLD analysis project Ga0233398, IMG submission 182697) | Seawater microbial communities from Monterey Bay, California, United States - 38D | ecosystem: Environmental > Aquatic > Marine > Coastal | place: USA: California | collected 2016-10-02
AATAGTCAGATCATATTTATATTCTCTACAGAGAGATAAGCAAAAAATAAGAAATTTTTTCAAAAAGAAAAGTGTTAGATATGCCGCCTAAAAGTCTACTAATTTATGAAAGGGGTAATATATAACTATTATAATTAGATATAAAACTATCTAACCTCTGACTAAAATTTAAATCATTAGAATTTATTGTTATTGTTTCTAAAGCTCTAATTAAGTCCTCTCTATTTATTGGCATATATTTATTAATTAATTTAAAAATTTTAAGACAACAACTCCTTCAATAATTGATTAACTATTTGAGGATTAGCCTTACCCTTACTTTCTTTCATTACTTGGCCAACAAAAAAGCCAAATAATTTATCTTTTCCCGATTTATATTGCTCTATTTTATCAGGATTTGCTTCTAAAATCTTTATGATCTGTTCTTTAATAGCGCCAGTATCGGTTACTTGCTTTAAACCCTTTTCTTCAACAATTTTTTCTGCTTTCTGGCCAGTTTCAATCATAATATCTAAAACATCTTTAGCAATTTTACCAGAAATGATATTATTTTTAATTAAAGAAAGTAGATCAGCCAAATCCTTAGCGGCAAATTTAAGATCAGAAAATTTGAGATTTAATTTATTAACACGACCCAAAAGCTCAACATTAATCCAAGTAATTGTTGTTTTAGCGTCATTATTTAGAATTGACTCTTCAAAAAATTCTGAAATTATTGTGTCAGAAGTTAGAATGGTAGCGTCATAATCACTAACGCCAAAATCTGTCATATAGCGAGATTTTTTTGCATCAGGAAGTTCTGGCATAGTTCTTTTAATTTCTTCAATTATTTGATCAGACACAATTAAAGGGGGCAAATCAGGATCTGGAAAATAACGATAATCCATAGCATCTTCCTTTGATCTCATAGTTTTAGTCTCGCCAGTTATAGCATCAAAAAGACGAGTTTCTTGATCGATTTCCCCTCCATCTTCTAAAATTTTTACTTGTCTGGCAGCTTCAAATTCAATGGCCGACATAATATTTCTAGTAGAATTAAGATTTTTGATTTCGCATCTAGTACCAAGTTCTTTTGAATCTTTAATTCTAACCGAAATATTAGCATCACAACGCAGATTACCCTTTTCCATATCGCCATCAGAAGAACCCAAAGAACGCACAATAGAGCGAATTTTTTTAACATATTCAGCAGCTTCAAATGGGCTTGACATATCTGGATCTGAAACAATTTCCATTAATGGTACGCCAGAACGATTAAGATCAATTAAACTGCATTTTGGATCTTGATCATGAATTGATTTACCAGCATCTTGCTCTAAATGAATTCTCTCAATATTAATAATCTTTTTTTCTCCATCTTCCAAAGAAATTTCAACATGACCGCCAGATACAATTGGATCAAGATATTGTGAAATCTGATAGCCTTGAGGCAGATCGGCATAAAAATAATTTTTACGATCAAAGATAGATTTTTTATTAATAGTAGCATTAATTCCAAGACCAGTTTTTATTGCAAGCTCAACTGCCTTTTTGTTGATAGTTGGAAGCATACCAGGCATGGCAGCATCAATAAAAGAAGTTTGACTATTTTGTGGCGCACCAAATTTGGTTGCACTTCTAGAAAATAATTTTGACTTTGTGGCAATTTGGGCGTGAATTTCACAACCAATTACAATTTCATATTGATTTTTTTTACCTTCGATTAAATATTGAGTCATTTTAAGTTATTTTTTTAAAAAATTTATTAATTAAGGAGTCTCTGAAAAGCTAAAAATTGGAATTTTTAGATCATTTTACCAATAATTTCTAGCCCCTCTCTTTCATCAATATCAAAAGCAATATTCATATTTTGAACTGCTTGACCGGAGGCACCCTTAATGAGATTATCAATTACCGAAATAATTATTACCCTACCCTCAGAGCGACCATTTTGAACAGAAATTTTACAAAGATTAGTGCCAGCAACTTCTTTAACAGAAGGGATATGATCAGAAATTTTAACAAAATATTCATCATCATATTTAGTTTTTAGACAATTAATTAAATCTTCTTTGGAAAAACCATCAGCTAAATCAACATAGATAGTTGATAAAATACCACGATTAACTGGAATTAAATGTGGCGTAAAATCAATTTTTGCTACACTTTTACTAATAAGATTGATTTCTTGCTCAATTTCAGCAATATGGCGATGATTAGCCACCGAATAAGCAGATATATTTTCATTAGCCTCACAAAATAAATTGCCAATTTTTAAGGAACGGCCGGCGCCAGTAACTCCTGATTTAGAATCAGAAATAATATTATCTGGCTTAATCAAAGAGCTATTTAGCAAAGGTAATAAAGGTAATAATATTGAAGTTGGATAACAACCGGGACAAGCGATAAGCCTTGCTTTTTTAATCTTCTGGCGATTCATTTCCGGCAGTGCATAAATTGCTTCTTTTTGAAGATTTTCTGCCTCATGCTCTCCATACCATTTCTGATAATCTTTGGTATTTTTTAGACGAAAATCAGCAGCTAAATCAATAATTTTAAGATTTTTTTTATGATCTTCTGCAAATATATCGGAGATAATTTTCTGACTATGATTATGAGGCAAACAAGAAAAAATAACATCCATTTGAGAAAAATCCGCCTGCTCAATTTTAATTAATTTTGGTAAATCAAGAATATCTAGATGAGGATATATTTCTGACATATTTTTCCCAGCATTGCTATCAGCAATTAGGATTTGAATATCAGAAAATTGATGATTTTGTAAAATTCTAATTAATTCTAACCCAGTATAGCCAGATGAACCAATGATTGCTATTTTTAATTTATTTTTCATTTTTTGATATTTTTCTAAACTCCTTCGGAGTTAAAAACTTCCCCTGCCACAGACCAACTCTACCATTTCTAGCTTGTTTTTCAAGAGATTTTATTTCATCACTAGCATTATGAATATTGTAAATAATGGCCATGCCATTTTTGATCATCTGATAATTAATATTTTTATCCCCTGCAAAACAAATTGCCAAATAACGATCATAAATATCTTTTTTGCGATATTTACAAGTTAATTGGATATTTTTAGTTAGTTTTTTAAGAAATTTTGCCGAGATACGACCGCAACCATACTCCTTATCATTTTTATCAAAACAAGTTTGATTATATTCTGGAGCATCAATTTCTAAGAGCCTAATCTCCTGACCATTTTTTATTCTAAGCGAATCTCCATCGATGGCGGTAAAAATACCAGAAATTTCCTGAAGATTTTTATTATTCTCTATTTTCAGAGTGTTTTTTCTTATTTTTGGATTAGAAATATCAACTACCCAAAGCAATATTAAGATTGCTATTAATAGGATTGGTAGATATTTAAAATGTATTTTTTTCATTAATTAATATTTTAAAAAATAGAGTTCCACACCCCGCCCTATAGCCTTTGAAATTTTCCTTTTATAGCTATCAGATTTCATTCTTCTTTCCTCAGATCTATTAGTTAAATAGCCAATCTCAATTAAAACTGAAGCCATATCAGGAGCAGTCAAAACCCTAAAACCAGCAAAACGATGGGTATTTTGTAAAATATGAACTCCACGATTTTTCATAACTTTAATCAATTCTCCAGCAAAAATGGCAGAGCGATTCATGACATCTCTTTGTGATAAATCAATTAAAATATCCAAAATATCACTACTAGCAGATTTTAAATTTGCACCACCAATAATATCAGCTTTATTCTCTTTTTTTGCTAATTTTTCTGCTTCCTTATCTGAGGATTTATTAGATAATGTATAAATAGAAAAACCCTCAATATCCCTTTTTGGTGAAGAATTAGCATGGAGTGAAATAAATAAATCCGCATCTTTCTTACGAGCAATATCAACCCTTTTAGCCAGGGGAATAAATTTATCTGAAGATCTAGTCAGATAGACTTTATATCTCTTTTTAGAATCTAAATATTTTTTTAGATCCAAAGCATAGGCCAAAGTAATATTTTTTTCCTTAGTTTTAGCCCTGCCAATAGCACCAGGATCCTTACCACCATGACCTGGATCAATCACTATAACTGGTTTAGTTTTTTTCTTTTTTGGCCTTTCTGTTTCATTGATAATCTTAATGATAGTGCGATAATATTTATCGGACATTGAAAGCTGAACTTCTTCAGAAACCGTACGAAAAATTCTAATTTTTTTCTTAGAATCAAAAACAAATCTTGCGCTAGATTTTGATTGTGATGATCTAAAATTAGTAAAAAACTTACTTTTGCCTAATTTAAAATTGCTAAAATTTTTACTATTTTTAAAATCGATCACTAATCTTTCTGGCCCAGAAATGGAGAAACTTTTAAAATCTGGTTTATTCTGGCTATAAATGACAATATTTGCTGATTTTTTACCTTCTAAAAGAACTATTGAGGTAATCTGATTATTAGCAAAAGAGGAAAAGGAGTGAAAACAGGCTAAAAATACAATAAATCTGATAAATTTTAGAGAAATGTTCATCAAAATTCTGGCAATTGGTAAAATCAATAATAGCGTTTATAAGGAAATTTTTGACCTTTATCACAAAAGGATCAAGTGGAAGATTAATATAAAAGAATTAGAAATAAAAGAAAATAGCAAAAAAATTTCTGAGCAGATTATTAAAGAAAAGGAGGAAAAATTACTTTTGGAAAATATATCAGATGATGAGATTTTAATTTGCCTTGATCCTGGTGGAAAAATTCTCTCAACAGAAAATTTATCCAAAATTATTAATAATCATCGTGAAGCTGCTAGCAAAATTTGCTTTGCTATTGGCGGTGCAAGCGGTTTTGGAGAAAAAATTAAAAAAAGAGCTAATCATATTATCTCTTTTGGTAAAATTACCCTGCCCCATCTTATGGCTAGATGTGTTTTGATTGAACAAATTTATCGCAGCTTTACAATAGTTAATAACCACCCTTATCATAGTGGTCACTAATATCAATTATTACTATCTTTAAGGAATCATTTCGAACCAGCCTTTCTCACTCAATATCTTCACCCCTAAATCCTGAGCTTTTTTTAATTTTGAACCAGATTTTTCACCCGCAACTAAAAAATCTGTTTTTTTGGATATTGAATTTGAAACTCTCATGCCAATTTTTTCTGCCCTATCCTTGGCCTCAGCACGACTCATCTTTTCCATTGTTCCAGTAAAAACAATAATTTTTCCGTCAAACTCTGAAGCTGTCTCAATAATTTTATGGGACATAATTTGCAATTCTTTGGCTAAATTTTTTAAAAGATCGATATTTTTTTGGTGAGAAAAATATTGGATAATAGATTTAGCAATTTTATCGCCAATGCCATCAATATTAGAAAATTCTTGATATTGCTCTGATTCTTCAAAATTTTCTAAATTTGCCATTTGAGTTAATTTCTCCAAAAAATTTTCAAAAGAAATAAAATATCTAGCCAATAATTTAGAATTTTTTTGTCCAATATGACGAATACCAATAGCATAAATCAAACGATGCAAATCAATTTTCCGACGCCCATTAATAGCAGCAAAAAGATTATTAATTGATTTTTTTCCCCAATTTTCTTTTTTATAAAGAGAATTATTAGTAAATAAATTATCTTTTTCTCTTTTCTCAAGAGTAAAGATATCAGTAAAATTTTTTACCCTGCCCTCATCAAAAAAATTATCAATCTGTTTTTTACCAAAACCATCAATATTAAAAGCATCTTTAGAAATAAAATGTTTAAGATTTTCTTTAATTTGAGCATCGCAACCATAATGATTAGGACATCTAATAACCACATCATCTTGCAATTCCACCACTTTTGTATCACAAATTGGACAATTTTTAGGAAAATTAAATTTTGGATAGTCAAATTCTCTAACTTTCTTATCAATTGCTGTAATCTGCGGAATTACATCACCTGCCCTTTGAATTATAGCAATATCACCTTCTCTAATATCCTTTCTTTCAATTTCATCACGATTATGAAGCGTAGCACGAGAGACTAAAACCCCACCAATATTAACAGGTTCTAACTCAGCAACTGGAGTCAATGAGCCAGTTCTACCAATTTGAATAGTAATTTTATTAATTTTAGTTTTAGCCTTTTCTGCCTCAAATTTATGAGCAATGGCCCATCTAGGACTGCGAGAAATAAATCCAAGCCTATTTTGTAAAGAAAAATCATTAATTTTGTAAACCATACCATCAATATCGTAATCAAAAAGATATTTCTGGTCGGAGATTTTTTGATAATTTGCAATTATTCCATCAATATTTTTGAGTAATTTAGTATTTTTTTCGGTAGCAAAACCATATTCTGATAAAATCTTATAAAGTTGAATTTGAGAATTGCATTTAAAATCATCTGAATATTCTCCCAAACCATAAGCAAAATATTTAAGATTTCTAGAAGCTGTAATTTTTGGATCTAATTGTCTTAATGATCCTGCTGCAGCATTTCTGGGATTGGCAAAAATCTTTTTATTTTCTTCTTCTTGTCTTTTATTAAGATTTTTAAAATCAATTTTTGACATGTAAATCTCTCCCCTAATTTCAAGAATTTTTGGTGGATTAGAAATATTTAAAAGTAGCGGAAAATTTTTAATAGTAGCAACATTCTGAGTAATATCCTCACCAATTTCACCATCCCCTCTCGTTGCAGCTTGGATAAATTTTCCATCTTCAAATCTGGCTGAAAAAGATAGACCATCAATTTTTAATTCACAAAAAAGCTCTAAATTACTGTCCTTTTGTTCAAAATTAAGTAAATCAATTGGCTTATCTGGTAAAATTCCAAGAAATCTTTGGCATTTAGTGATAAAATCTTCAATATCCTCTTTAGAAAAAGCATTGGCCAAGGAAAGCATTGGCTTTGAATGTCTGACCTTATCAAACTTATCCAAAATTTCTGAACCAATTTCAGCATATTTTTGGCATTTTTCTAATAATTCTGGATATTTCTCTTCTAGATCAGTTAATTTTTTACGAAGCTCGTCAAACTCGGCATCTAAAATTATTGGATTATCATCTCTATGATAAGCAACATTATGCTTATTAATTTCAGCTCTTAATTGATTAATTTGATTTATAATATCCTGCGACATAAAAAGAGTAGTTAAAATCTGAATATATTTTAATTTTAACTACTCATAGGATCAAGATATAAATCGATCTAAGGAACCTCTGAAAAACTAAAAATTGGAATTTTTAGATCATCTTTTAGCAGAAATTGTGTTTCTTTTTGGTGCAATATAAACATATTGTGCCATAAAAAACTAAATTTATGCAAAAAGGGTCAAAAAGATCAATTTTGCTAAATACATATTTTAGTTTTTCAGAGGTTCCTTAATGTATATTTAAAACTGGATTTATGAAAGCTGCATCATCATGATCTGAACTATCATTACCATCAGTAATTACCAGTGTTAAAAATCTTGCTGTATTTGGAATATTAGTAATACTCATATCATATGCAGGATCATTATTATATACTATATTGGATGCTTTGGCTAATACACCATCAATATATATGATACCAACACTACCATTGTCATTTCCACTTTGAGTTACCCTATCATAACTACCGCTGAAGCTATAATGATTTACTGTTGCTCCAGAAAAATGAGTAGCTTTTATCTCACCAAGATCAAAAGTTACCATCCAATTAGCATGAGCCCCTATACCTCCAGGCAATGATAATTGGTATTGAGTACCTATGAAAAACTAGAAAAGTTATGAATTTACACTAAATGATTCACCGCAGCCACATCTAGCTTTTTCATTAGGATTGACAAAATCAAATCCAGATTCAAGATCTGATTCCTTATATATCATTTCACTACCAATTAGAAACATAGAAACTTTTGGATCAATAAAAATTAGAGTATCATCAAATTTAGCCAAATCATCAAATTTAGTAATATTTTTATCTTTGACAGCATATTCAATAGCATAAGATAGGCCAGAACAGCCACGAGTCCTAACGGAAACTCTAATTCCGAGACAATTATCTTTCTTATTTTTAAGAAGATTTTTTACCTGCAACAAGGCATCATCAGAAATTTTTAGATAATCTATTACCGGATTTGTAATGTCGAAATTTGACATATTAATTATTCTGCAGCTACTTCTATTTTACCACTTTTACTTTCATAATCTTCAATAGCCGCTTTAATAGCATCTTCTGCCAAAACAGAACAATGGATTTTAACAGGTGGAAGTGATAATTCTTCAGAAATTTCTTTATTGGTTACTTTTGCTGCTTCTGATAATTTTTTTCCAATCACCCATTCAGTTATATAAGAACTGGAAGCAATAGCCGAACCGCAACCAAAAGTTTTAAATTTTGCATCCTTAATTGTGTGATTTTTTTCATCAATTTCAATTTGCAATTTCATTACATCACCACAAGCTGGAGCGCCAACAAGACCGGTTCCAACATTTTTCTTTTCCTTATCTAAAGATCCAACATTTCTTGGATTTTCATAATGATCTAAAACATTATTTGAATATGACATAATTTTAAATGATTGATAAATTAAAGTAACTAATTAGAAAAAATTCTAATAATATTTTTTCAAATAGTCAATTATTTTAGTTGGGTATTATATAGCATTTATCATTTTAAATTAATGCATTACTATTATTGTTTCCAGAGAAACTAAATGGTAGGTGATAAAAATGTCTTATAGCTAGAAAGGCAAATAATTCAGCTTCAACCGCATCAATGTTAATATTAAAATCTTTGGCGTCTAGGATTTCTAAAGAGGTGATTTCTTTAATCTTTTCTATCATAAAAATATTTTTTGCCCCTCCTCCGGCAATGATAATTTTTTTTGGTTTTTTAGGTAATAATTCTAGAGAGATTTTAAGAGATTTTGCTATGATATCAATTAAAGTTGCTAGCGCATCTTCAAGAGATAAACCATCTAACATTATTAAGTGATTATTAAATTCATTACGATCAATGGATTTTGGAAATGTTTTTTGAAAAAATTCTAACTTTAAAAATTTATCAGATAATTCTAAATTAACTTTACCTTTTCTAGCGATTATACCACTTTCATCAAAATTTTTACCAAGATTTTTATAAATCAAGTCATCCATTGGTGCATTACCAAAGCAAATATCACCAGTTAACATATCATTTTCATCCTTGGTAACATAAGTTATATTTGACACCCCGCCTATATTCATAAAAATTACCTCCTCATTAAAATATTCTTTTAATAAAGCATGATGATAAATTGGTGCAAGAGGAGCGCCTTGACCTCCTTTTTTAATATCAATATTTCTTAGGTCACCAATTACCTTAATCCCCACCCTTTCTTCCAATAAAGCAATATCTCCAATTTGCCAAGTTAGTTTTTGATCTGGATTGTGTAAGATTGTGTGTCCATGAAAACCAATAAGATCAATATCTTCTGATTTTAGATTATATTTTTTTAGAAATTCTTGAACTGCTTTAATGTGAATTTTGGTTAATTCTTTTGTTACATTTAGTGATAATTTTGAATCTAAACTAGGATTATCTATTAAATTTCTTAGGTTTTTTTGGAAGGTCTTAGGATAAGGAGAAAATAGAAATTTATTTTCTTTTTTAATAGAAAAACCATTAGATTCAATAAGAGCAACATCAACACCATCCATTGATGTACCACTCATTAATCCAATGGCTTTTAAGAATTTATGATTAAACATATTCAGCGTAAGAAAAACTTATTTAAATCAACTTCCTTAAAAAATCTCTAAGCACAGAAAAAAATAAAATAATGAAGAGATTTATAGAAAAAGAATCGTTTAAATAAGTTTTATCTTGAGTAATATTCAATAATTAGATTGATATTAACTTCAAAAGCGTAAGGAACATCAGAAAAAGAAGCTTCGGCCACAACTTCAACCGACTGACCTTCGTTATCTAATCTTAAATATTCTGGAACATCTCTTTCTAATTTATCCAAAGACTCAATTATTAAGTTCATTTTTTTGGATTTATCTCTAATAGAAACGACGTCACCTATTTTTAATCTATAAGAAGAAATATTAACCACCTTACCATTCACTTTAATATGTTTATGGCTAATTAATTGCTTAGCAGAAAAAATTGTTGGAGCTATATTAGACCTATATACAACAGCATCTAATCTCGATTCAAGCAAGGAAATAAAATTTTCACCAGTATCACCCTTCTTTTTTGCCGCTAATTTAAAAATATTCTTAAATTGTTTCTCAGAAATATTGTAATGAAATCTTAATTTTTGTTTTTCATTTAACTGAGCACCATAATCACTAAGCCTTCTAGGAGCTTTAGATTGTTGTTGACCAGGCCTAACATTTAACCTATTGGAAGAAGTGTCTGCACTTCCCCATAAATTAACACCGGTAGATCTTACAATTTTATTTTTAGATTTAATAATTTTTGTCATTTATTACTTATTATATTTTGATATTTTCTTCACCATATCTTTTTTTAATATTGTCAGATATAAGGCCTGTACCAACAGGAACCAATCTACCAACAATAATATTTTCTTTTAAACCTCTCAAATAATCACTTCTACCCTGAGTTGCTGATTCAGTTAAAACTTTTGTAGTTTCTTGGAAAGAAGCTGAAGATATAAAGGATTTAGTCTGTAAAGAAGCTTTGGTAATACCAAGTAAAACTGGTAAAGCCTTAGATGACTTACCACCTTCACTGATTATTTTATTATTTACCTCTTCAAAATCATCCCTATCTATAATTTCACCTTTTAAATACATAGAAGAGCCAGGATCAGTAACCTCAACCCTCTTAAGCATCATGCTTAAAATAACTTCAATATGTTTATCATCAATTTTTACGCCTTGCATACGATAAACTTTCTGAACCTCAAAAATCATATATTTTCTAAATTCCTGTATGCCTAAAATACGTAATATATCATGGGGAGATAAATTACCATCAATTAATAAATCACCTTTTTTAACATAATCACCATCGTTAAAGAATATATGCTGGCCTTTAGGTATAATATATTCTACCGCCTCTTCGTCAGCATTTTTTGGTCTAATAAGAACTTTTCTTTTTACCTTATATTCTTTTATAAATTCAATAGTACCAGAAATTTCACTCATTATGGCAGTATTTTTTGACTTTCTAGCTTCGAATAACTCTGCTACTCTAGGCAAACCACCAGTAATATCTTTTGTTTTAGAAGATTCTTTTGGAATCTTAGCTATAATATCACCAGCCTTTACTCCCTCATGATCAGAATAAGATATAATAGTGCCAACAGATAAATCATATTCTTTATCCTTGGATCCCCTAACAATTAATCTAGGCTTAATATCCTGCTGAGTATATTGTTTCCAGTCAATTACTACTTTTGTAGATATGCCAGTTTTCTCATCAACTTTTTCTCTTATAGAAACATTTTCAGTTAAATCAGTATATTCTAAAGAACCATCAATCTCAGCAATAACTGGAATATTATAAGAATCCCAATCGGCAAGATGATCTCCCTTCTTAATATCGTCACCATCATTAAAATTAATGACCGAACCATAAGGTAATTTATAATTATGAATACTCTCGCCGGTTTTTTTATCAGTATTTTTTATTTCACAATTTCTAGTTACAACAACATATTTTCCATCCTGTTTTTTAATTACTGAATTGATGTCAAATTTTAAAACACCTTCACTAGTTGCAGAAATTGAAGATTGCTCGTCACCACGAAGAGCCGCACCTCCAATATGGAAAGTTCTCATTGTAAGCTGAGTACCAGGCTCGCCAATTGACTGAGCAGCAACTACACCAACAGCCTCTCCAACACTAACTAATTTACCAGTTGCAAGATCACGACCATAACATTTAGAACAGATGCCATGTTTAGATTCACAAGTTAGAGCACTTCTAACCCTGGCACTTCTAATTTTAGCTGCAGAAATTTTAGCAGCAACAGCTTCGTCTACTAATTCACCCGCTTTAGCTAATATATTGCCAGACTTATCAGAAATATCTTCTAACAAAATTCTTCCTAAAATTTGCTCCTCTATTGAAGCAACCACAGCCCTGTCATCAACAACTTCCTCCACTAAGACGCCATTTTTAGAACCACAATCTTCATCAATAATGATACAATCTTGAGCAACATCAACCAATCTTCTAGTTAAGTAACCAGAGTTTGCTGTTTTTAAAGCCGTATCAGCAAGACCTTTCCTAGCACCATGAGCTGAAATGAAATATTCTAAAACATTTAACCCCTCCTTAAAATTAGAGGTAATAGGGTTTTCAATAATTTCGCCAGAAGGTTTTGCCATCAAACCCCTCATACCAGAAACCTGCTTAATCTGATTTTCAGAACCTCTAGCACCAGAATCAGACATCATATAGATCGAATTAGTGGTGATAGGATTAGACATATCTGAAATACCCTTCATCATCTCTTTCGAGATTGTATTAGTACACTCAGTCCATTCATCTATTACCTTATTATATCTTTCACCATTGGTAATTAAGCCCTCCCTATATTGCTTGTAAAGTTTTTTTACATTTTCAAAAGATCCTTTAACATAAGATTCTTTACTATCTGGAATAACCATGTCATTCTTACCGATAGAAATAGCAGACTTACCAGAATATTTAAAACCTAATGACATTATTTTATCACAAAATGCTACAGTTTCTTCCTGGCCAGCATATCTATAGACTTTGTCAATTAATTCCTTAATATCCCTCTGAGTCATCTTTTGATTTACTAAAGCAAAATTGTCTTTCATAACATCCGGCAACTGATTATATAAAATTGCTCTTCCAGTAGTCGTATCAGCAACTTTAGATTGTTCTAAACCATTTGAATCTTTATAAAAATAACGATATTTTATTTTACTATGAATTGAAACATCTTTATTGTCTAATATATGCTGTAACTCATTATAATTTGCAACTAACATAGATTCTTCGCCAACTTTCTCGCTATCTAATGTTAAATAATATAAACCCAAAACAATATCCTGAGATGGTACTATAATAGGTTTACCATTAGCTGGACTTAAAATATTATTTGTTGCCATCATTAAAACTCTAGACTCAACCTGAGCTTCTATAGAAAGAGGAACATGAACCGCCATTTGATCTCCATCAAAATCAGCATTAAAAGCTGCACAAACTAATGGATTTAGCTGAATAGCTTTACCTTCAATCAAAATAGGTTCAAATGCTTGTATACCAAGTCTATGTAAAGTAGGAGCTCTATTTAATAAAATAGGATGACCCTTGATAACTTCTTCTAAAATATCCCAAACCTCTGGTATTTCAGATTCTACCATTTTTTTAGAAATTTTAATAGAGGGAGATTTGCCGTATAGCTCTAATTTTGCATAGATAAAAGGTTTAAATAACTCCAAAGCCATTTTCTTTGGTAAACCACATTGATGCAATTTTAACTCTGGACCAACAACAATTACACTTCTACCAGAATAATCAACCCTTTTACCAAGAAGATTTTGTCTAAACCTACCCTGCTTACCCTTAAGCATATCACTTAAAGATTTAAAAGGTCTTTTACTAGCATTTTTTACTACCGTACCACTTCTACCATTATCCAAAAGAGCATCAACAGATTCTTGAAGCATTCTTTTTTCATTTTTAATAATGATATCAGGAGCACCAAGATCTAACAATCTTTTCAAACGGTTATTTCTGTTAATAACTCTACGATATAACTCATTTAGATCGGAAGCGGCAAATCTACCACCATCAAGCATTACTAATGGCCTAATATCAGGAGGAATAACTGGAAGAACACTCATAACCATCCATTCAGGCTTATTATCAGAATCTAAAAAGTTATTAACTAACTTTAATCTTTTAACAACCTTCTCTCTCTTAAGTTCAGATGTTAGATTCTCAAGCTCCTCTTTTAACTCTGCCTGAATTTTTGCTAAATCAAGTCTTCCCAATATTTTTTGAATAGCTTCAGCACCCATATCAGCTTCAAAACTACCATGACCATATTCATCTTGAAATTCTTCATATTCCTTTTCTGTCAATATTTGACCTTCAGATAAAGGGGACATAAGGGGGTCAATAACAATATAATTTTCAAAATATATTACTTTTTCAATATTTTTTAGACTCTGACCCAATAATGTACTGATTCTCGAAGGTAAAGATTTTAAAAACCAAATATGAGCAACTGGACTTGCAAGCTCAATATGACCCATTCTCTCCCTTCTAACTTTAGAAGAAGTAACCTCAACACCACATTTTTCACATACGATACCTTTATATTTTACCCTTTTATACTTACCACATAAACATTCATAGTCTTTTATAGGACCAAATATTCTAGCACAAAATAAACCCTCTCTTTCCGGTTTAAATGTTCTATAATTAACCGTTTCTGGCTTCTTTACCTCACCATAAGACCAAGACCTTATTTTATCAGGATCAGCAATTGATATTTTTATGGCGTTAAAATTTAAATTATCAGTTTTTTGATTTGACAACCTTAATAAACCGTCAGATGATATACCTTCAAGAGATGACATATAAAATTATATATTTTTAATATTAATTATAAACAAACATTGTAACAAAACTAATCAACTAACTCAATATTGAGTCCAAGTGATCTTACTTCTTTAATCATTACATTAAATGACTCAGGTATGCCGCAAGTAAAGTTCTGATTTTCATGTATTATAGATTCATAAATTTTAATTCTACCGACAACATCATCAGATTTTACTGTTAACATCTCTTGCAATGTATAGGCAACACCATAAGCCTGCAGTGCCCAACACTCCATTTCTCCAAATCTCTGTCCACCAAAATGTGATTTACCACCAAGAGGTTGCTGAGTTATTAAACTGTATGGCCCTATTGAACGAGCATGGATTTTACTTTCAACTAAGTGATGTAATTTCAAGATATACATATAACCAACGGTTACTTTTCTATCAAATTTATCACCAGTTATTCCATCAATTAATGTAACCTGACCATCTTCACTGTTACCCGATAAGGTCAATAAATTATCAATGACATCTTCATTCATACCATCAAAAGATCCAGTAGCAAAAGGAACACCATTGCGAATTTTTGAAGCAAAAGATACTAGCTCATCTTTATTCATTAATTTTAATAAAGATATTTCTTCTTTTGAGTCATATATCAACTCTAACTGACTTCTTAAGTCATCAATAGATGCATTACCTTGTTTATATTCATTTAGCTTTTTAGCAACTTTTCTTCCAAGCATAACAGAAGCGAGACCCAGATGAGATTCAAGAATCTGTCCTATATTCATACGAGAAGGTACGCCTAAAGGATTTAAAATAATATCCACAGGCTCACCATTTTCATCATATGGCATATCTTCTACTGGAACTATCCTAGATACCACACCTTTATTACCATGTCTTCCTGACATTTTATCACCAGCTTGTAATACAGATTTAGAAGCTATATAAACCTTAACAATCTTTAATACACCTTGTTTTAAATCATCACCAGATTTAATACGAGAAACACTATTTTCATATTCTTTTTCAAGATTTAAAGCTTGCTCCTTATAAGATTTCATAATATTACCTACTTTCTCCATCACCCCTAAATCATCAACTGAAATCTTAAATAACTCTTCTAATGAAAAATCTTGTAATATCTTATAATCTAATTTTAGAGATTTTTTCTTCTTTCCAATATTGTTGGCTAATTTTTGACCAAACAAAATTGATTTAAGTTTATTACTTACAGAATCCTTTAAAAAAGATATACTGGAATCTTTGTTTCTAGTAGCTTTTTGTATTGCTTGACTCTCTATATATAAAGATCTTTCATCTTTATCTAAACCCTTCCTAGAAAGAACCTTAACATCTACTACAACTCCATCCATTCCAATCGGAGCATAAAGAGAGGAATCCCTTACATCAGATGATTTCTCCCCAAATATCACCTTTAACAACTTCTCTTCTGGAGTCATAGGAGATTCACTTTTTGGAGTAGTTTTACCAACTATTAAATCACCAGCTTTTATTTTTGCACCAATATGTATTACACCCTCTTCATCAAGTTTATTAAGATATTCCTCATTAATATTAGGTATATCTCTGGTAATTTCTTCTGGTCCTAATCTTGTATCCCTGGCAACTATTTCTAACTCTTCAATGTGAACAGAAGTAAATGTATCATCTTGTAATAATTTTTCTGAAACAATTATGGAATCTTCAAAATTATAACCATTCCAAGACATGAAAGCCACTCTAATATTTTTACCAAGCGCTAATTCACCATTCTCAACAGAATGACCATCTGACATAATTTGACCAGACCTTACCTTGTCACCTACAAAAACCACAGGTCTTTGATTAATACAAGTATCTTGGTTTGTTCTTGAATATTTTGTTAAATTATATGTCTTGATTTGACCAATAGATTCTTCATTATCAGACTCAACGATAATTTTATCAGAATCAACATATCTAACAATTCCATCAAAGTCACTTTTGACTATAACACCAGAATCGTAAGCAATTATAGATTCAGTACCAGTACCAACTAATGGAGCGCTACTTTTTAATAAAGGTAGGGCTTGACGCTGCATATTCGATCCCATCAAAGCTCTATTGGCATCGTCATTCTCTAGGAAGGGAATAAGGGTTGTTGCAATAGAAATAAGTTGCTTTGTTGAAACATCAATTAAATCAATCTCAGAAGACTTTACAGTAATATATTCATTATTTCTTCTACAAACTACAATATCTTCAATGATATTATTATTATCATCAATTTTAGTATTTGACTGGGCAATATTTCTATCTATTTCTTCTATAGCAGATAAGAATACAACTTCATCGCTAACTTTATTATCAAAAACTTTTCTATAAGGTGTTTCAATAAAGCCATAATTGCTAATTTTTGCATATGTTGCCAAAGAGTTAATAAGCCCAATATTCGGACCCTCTGGCGTCTCAATAGGGCAAATTCTACCATAATGAGTAGGGTGAACATCTCTAACTTCAAAACCAGCTCTATCTCTAACTAAACCACCGGGACCAAGAGAAGATAACCTTCTTTTATGAGTTACCTCTGATAAAGGATTGGTTTGATCCATAAATTGAGATAATTGGGACATTGCAAAAAAGTCCTTAATAGATGAAGATAAGGGTTTTGAGTTAATTAATGTTTGAGGCATTATAGAATCAGGATCAGAAGAATGCATCTTTTCCAAGATATATTTTTCAATCTTTGATATGCCTATCCTAAGTTGATTTTCAACTAATTCACCGACAGCTCTAACTCTTCTATTAGCTAAATTATCAATATCATCAGTTGGAAGATCTTGATACTTAATTTTACTAAGAATTTCTATAGTTTTTATTATATCTTCTTTTGTTAAATGTAAAACATCTTTATCAACTTCAATAGATAACCTATAGTTAATTTTCATTCTACCAACATCAGATAGACTATATTTACCAACATTAAAGAATAATGAATTTAAAAAGTTCGATGCAACCTCAACGGAAGCAAGATACTCACCTAACCTAATTGATCTATATATATCCAATAGAGCGTCCTTGGTAGTCTTATTTTTATCTACAATTAAAGTATTATAAATATAAGAACCAATTTTAGATTTAGATGGGTTAACCACATCTATATTGTCGAAATTCAAATTCTGCAAAGCTTCTAAACCTTCTAGAGTAAGCATACTTCCAGACTCAAGTAATACTTCACCAGTCTCAGAATCTAATAGATCATCAACGATCACATGGCCAAAAATTAAATCATCAGATAAGATGTAATTTTTGAAATCGCTATCTTCTAATTTATTTAATAATCTTTGATTAATTTTTTGACCTTTTTTTATGACTATGTCACCAGAATCAGCATCAACAATATCTGAAGCAGCTTTTCCACCTAAGAAGGAATCAGGAATAAATTCAGAAATCCAGCCCTTTTTCTTATCAAAAGAGATCTTAAATTTATTATAAAAAGTAGTAATTATATCTTTAGAAGAAAAATCAAGAGCTCTGAGTAAAGATGTGGCCAACATTTTTCTTTTCTTGTCGATTCTAAAATGCAATATATCTTTATTGTCAATTTCAAAATCCAACCAAGAGCCAATATTAGGAACTATTTTTGCAGTATAAATTTTAGAACCAAAAACATTATTTGCACTTTCACTACCAAAAAAGACACCAGGGGATCTTTTCATCTGGGACACGATAACCCTTTCAGAGCCATTAATTATAAAGCTGCCATTATCTGTCATTAAAGGTAGTTCACAAAAATAAACCTCTTGCTCCTTAACAGATAATATTTCTTTATTTTGAGAATCATTACTATCTGTATCCCATAAAATGAGTCTTAACTTAGCTTTTAAAGAAGAAGCATAAGTCCTACTAGAAGTAATACATTCACTAGGAGTATAAAGGGGATCAGATAATATATACTCAACAAATTCTAAAGTTACCCTACCAACAGAATCAGTAACAGGAAAAAAAGAACGAAATACAGAATCAATACCAACATTAGTATCGGAATTAGGGTCACTAACTAATAATTTTTTATATGAGTCCTTTTGCAAGGATATCAAATAAGGTACCTCTTGTTCTTTTTTATTTCCAGCTAACTTTTTTCTTAAAGATAATTTATCAAAATAACGAACCTGATCCACTTCTAGTCTCTAAATTAAATTATTATAATCTTTGAATATAACCAATATATTCAAAGGGTAAAATTAAAAATTGTTTAAAAAAATTAAGCAATTTCCACCTTACCTCCAGCAGCTTCTATTTTTTTCTTAATTTCTTCAGCTTCATCTTTAGATGCACCTTTCTTTAAGTCACCCGGAACAGATTCAACTAAATCTTTAGCTTCTTTTAATCCAAGACCAGTAATAGCTCTAACCTCTTTGATAATATTAATTTTTTTATCACCAAAATCAGTAAGCTTGACATCAAAAGAATCTTTAGTCTCAGCAGCATCTCCACCAGCAGCGGGTGCAGCAGCAGGTGCAGCAGCAGCAATAGCACTAACACCCCATTTTTCTTCTAACATTTTACTTAATTCAGAAATTTCTACAACAGTTAGAGTAGATAAGTCGTCACATATTTTATTTAAATCAGTAGTCATAATAATAAATATAGTTAATTAATCCAAAATACCATTTTAACTTATTACTCAATTATTAATTTAAGTAATAGGTTAAAATGGTATCACCAGCAAATATTGCCACCGTAAGTAATAGCAACAACATAATATAATATATTTCAGCTAAAAAACTAAAATAAATTATTGTTTTTCTTTAGCGTAAGCACTTAATAAAGTTAAAGTTTTAGACATTGGAGCCTTTATAGTGCCAACAAATTTAGATTGAGCACTATTAAGTATACCAATGAAATTAGCTCTTAATTCTTCAATAGATTTTAATTTAGATAATTTTTTAATATCGCTATCATTGATTAAATCATTATTATAATATCCAGCAGTAAATTCTAAATTATCATTATCAGAGCAAGCTTTGGATACTATTTTTGCCAAAGACACAATATCGTCACCATAGATTATAACTGTAGGTCCAGAAAGATATGAATTTAGCGATTCTAAATCTGTCCCTTCAATAGCAATTTTAATCAAGGTATTTTTTGCAACCCTAACTGACAAACCTTTGCCACGAAGCTCGTTACGAAAAACAGTAAAATCAGAATTATCAATACCTCTATAATCCATAAGAACAAATGAACTCTTATCCTGAAACTCATTCTTCATTAATGACACTAACTCAATTTTTTCTTCTCTATTCATTACCTTGTTAAATTTAAAGAATTAACATCAACTTCAAAGGATTTTCCCATAGTGGAGTTGACAAATAATTTTTTGATAAATTTACCTTTAGAAGTTTCTGGTTTTAAATCAAGAATAGCCTTTAATATTGTATTAATATTATCAATAAGAAATTCTTTGGAAAAATCTACTTTACCAGCCAAACAATGTATTATGGAGCTTTTGTCATTCTTAAAATTAACTTTACCTTTTAAACTATCACCAACAGCTTTTTCCAAATCATTAGTTACTGTTCCATTTTTAGCATTTGGCATTAAACCTTTTGGTCCTAATTTTCTAGCAGCCTTGCTAACTTTTGGCATATATTCTGGAGTAGTAATACAAACGTCAAAATCATCAAAACCTCCTACTATTTTCTGAACTAATTCATCATCGCCAGCATAGGTAGCTCCAAGATCTAAAACTTTTTTCTGCAATTCCTTTTCTGATGTTAAAACTAAAATCTTACAGCTTTTACCAGAACCGTTGGGCAATATAACGGAACCTTTAACATTTTGGTTAGATTGTTTAGAATCTATACCTAAAATAACAGCAATATCAACAGACTCATTGAATTTTCTTTTATTTTTTGCAGAAGCTTCTATTAAATTTTCAACTGCAACATCTAAATTATTCATTTGTTTAATTTATTATCAATTGTGAAAGATTATTTACTCAGTAACCTCTAAACCCATAGAAACTGCGGAACCAATGACCATATTCATGCAAGCATCAAGATTATAAGCGTTAGTGTCAGAAATCTTCTTTTCAGCAATTTCTTTGATTTGCTTCTTATTAATCTTACCAGCATTTTCCTTACCAGGAGCCCCAGAACCTTTTTTTAAATTAATAGCCTGTTTTATCAAATAGGACATTGGGGGCAACTTATACTTATAAGAAAATGATCTATCCTTATAAGCTGCAATCGTTACAGTAACAGGAGTTCCAACAGGAAAATCAATCTTCTCAGCATTAAATTGCTTACAAAATTCAGCTATATTTAAACCTTTTTGTCCTAAAGCTGGACCTATAGGCGGAGCTGGATTAGCTTTACCAATGGGAACTTGTAACTTTATAAAACCTACTATTTCTTTCTCACTCATATTATTTAATATTTAAAACCTGATAAAAAGTAAGGTAATAAATTAAAATTTGCAACAATTTAATTTATTTTCTTTACTTGGTCATAATGTAATTCAACCGAAGTAGATCTGCCAAAAATAGAAATAGAGATTTTAATTCTCTGTTTCTCATCATCAAAACTTTCAACAACTCCGGAAAATGAATCAAATGGACCATCAATTACATTTAATATCTCACCAATTTCAAACATTTTTTCTTGACTAAGACCAGCAATTTTTTCATCATTAATCATAGAGAAAATATCTTCCATTTTCTTTTCTGAAACAGGAGATGGATTCGTTCCGCCTAAAAAAGACGATACCTTAGGAATAGACAATATAGCACTTTTTGTATCAAGATTTAAATCAAATTTAACAAATACATATCCAGAAAATAACTTTTCTTGATCTTCAACTTTTTTTCCTTTCTTTACCTTAGAAATTTTTCTTGACGGAACCAAAACTTCATCAATATTAATTTTCTCTTGATCCGACAAAGATTCAATCAATTTAGATATCTTATTCTCTTGACCAGATACTACCTTTAATATATACCAATTATTCTCCATTTTATAATTAAAAACCAAATATTAATTTAATAATTTTAGAGATAATAAAATCCGCAAAAACTATTACCATAGCGGTAATAAAGACAGCAATCAATATAGCAATAACTGCAGATTGTGTCTCCTTATTAGAAGGAGTAGTGACTGTTTTTAGCTCCTTAAAAGCTTCTCTAATAAATGAAATCATCCTATTTAAAAATGGCAGGAGCGAGAGGAATCGAACCCCCAACCAACGGTTTTGGAGACCGCTACTCTACCAGTTGAGCTACGCTCCTAAAATTAAAACCTACTTTATAACTTTTGATACAACTCCTGCACCTACTGTTCTGCCGCCCTCTCTAATAGCGAAACGAAGGCCTTCCTCCATAGCAATTGGAGCAATTAATTCTACCGTAATCTTTACATTATCACCGGGCATAACCATTTCAGTACCTTCTGGAAGAGTAACTGAACCAGTTACATCAGTAGTTCTGAAATAAAATTGTGGTCTGTAATTCTTGAAAAATGGCGTATGTCTTCCACCCTCCTCTTTTGTTAATACATAAACTTCAGCCTCAAAAGAAGTATGAGGAGTAATAGATCCTGGCTTACATAAAACCTGACCACGTTCAACCTCTTCTCTCTTCGTACCTCTAAGTAAAACACCAGCATTATCACCAGCCATACCTTCATCAAGAAGTTTTCTAAACATCTCAATACCTGTACATGTAGTTTTCTGAGTTTCTTTAATACCAACAATTTCGATCTCTTCACCAACTTTAACTACACCACGCTCAATTCTGCCGGTTACTACAGTACCTCTACCTGAAATAGAGAATACATCCTCAACAGGCATTAGAAAATCTTGGTCAATTGGACGCTTAGGTTCAGGAATATAATCATCAACAGCATCCATTAAAGCCTTGATAGATTGACCGCCTATCTCTGAATCATCACCCTCAAGAGACTTCAAAGCAGAACCTTTAATAACAGGAATATTATCACCATCAAAATCATATGAAGATAATAACTCTCTAACTTCCATCTCCACTAATTCAAGAAGTTCTTCATCTTCAACCTGATCTACCTTGTTTAAAAATACAACCAATGAAGGAACACCAACCTGCTTAGCCAATAATATATGCTCACGAGTTTGAGGCATAGGTCCATCACTAGCAGAAACAACTAATATAGCGCCATCCATCTGAGCAGCACCAGTAATCATATTTTTTACATAATCAGCATGCCCTGGACAGTCAACATGAGCATAATGACGCTTTTCAGTCTCATACTCAACATGAGCTGTATTAATAGTAATACCACGCTCCTTCTCCTCAGGTGCTCCATCAATATCATCATAAGCACGCTTCTCAGCCTTACCAGACTTAGATAAATAATCAGTAATTGCCGCAGTTAAAGTAGTTTTACCATGATCCACATGACCAATTGTACCTATATTAACATGAGGCTTACTACGATTGAAAGTTTCTTTATTCAT
>Ga0233398_1000436_pt1 | contig 21973 bp, 18 predicted proteins | sample 38DmetaG_FD_182697 | JGI IMG/M metagenome (GOLD analysis project Ga0233398, IMG submission 182697) | Seawater microbial communities from Monterey Bay, California, United States - 38D | ecosystem: Environmental > Aquatic > Marine > Coastal | place: USA: California | collected 2016-10-02
TCGGTGGTGCAAATCCGCCCCCGGGCACCACTTTTCAAAGTAATATCAACGGCTTAATTTTCCGATGTTAACGCTATGCGTGTGTTTTTCAAAAACACACCAAACACACACTTTTTTGCGTGTTTGAGGGGATCGATTCTGGGTTCAAACACTGTGTCTACAACCTAGTGAAAGAACACAGTTCATTCGATTTACTCGAAAATAATTTGACGACGACTTTTTCGGTTTCAGAGGTCCTGCGCTCTCATCCAGTCTACAAAGATATTTGCAGCTGGCGATAATTGCCCCTTCGTTGGTATGACGATACAGTAAGCGAAATTAGAAATAGCAATTTCTGACAACCAAACAAGCTGACCGCTTTCTATCTCTGGCTCTGCAAACTCGTCCTGCATCCCTAATCCATTTCCAGATATGACTGCCTGAAGGCGGGTATTTGCATCCGGTAGCGAAAGAGAATTTTTTTTTGGTGTAAATTTAAGTCCCGCAAGATACAGCATCACCGCATGTTGGATGATCTCAGGACTGGTTCTGAAGTGGCGGTAGGATACAGTATTAGGCATGTCACAGAAGTTAATTTCCAAGATGCTGTCGGGCAAGGTGGTTTTTTCTGACAAGACCATTCCACATAATTCGGCGAGTACGACCATATCCAAGGTTACTTTGAGGCGATCAAAAAGGCTGATCTCGGAGCCACTCTTCAAACCGTATCGCTGCCGTAGAAGTGCCTTGGTTTTTTGAAGGGATCACGTAATAGCCATACCCTGCCAGCCATATGTCAGAAATTGGCTTCAACAAGCCTGAATCAATCTCGGGCTTTGCCAGTTCATCCAGAAGGGCGATGCCATTACCTGATATAACTGCTTGCAGGCGGCTATTTGCATCCGGTAAATGCACAGGCTTATGTCGAGGGTCATAGTCAAACCCCGCCAGCGCGTGCCAGAGTTTCCAGCCTTCCATCCCTGATGCATCAGGCAAAAGCGGCAGCTCAGTGACAAGGTTGGCAAGTCCGATTTCCCCTGCTCTTTCAGCGATTTCAGGATTGGCCAACGGCACAGTGCGCGATGGATAAAGATGTGTCCCCTGGCGATTGCCGGTCTCGGCATCACACCAGAACACGGTCATATCCAACATCGGATTGTTCAGATCTGCCGTCGTGTTGATCGGCTCCACCCTCAGCGCGATATCTGGGTGATTTTGCGTGAAGTCAGACAGTCGCGGGCCAAGCCACCGAGCGATGAACCAGCTATGAGCGCCTACGCAGAGTGGTTGTTCAACGTTTGACCTTATTTCGTCCATTACGGACTCGATAAGACCAAAATGCTTTGCAGCAGCATCTCTCAGGCGCGTGCCTTCACCCGTGAGACGGATATGCATGTGGCGGCGCTCGAAAAGGGGTACGCCCAGTTCATCTTCCAGTTTGGCAATCTGGTAGCTCACGGCGCCCTTGGACATATTCAAGGCCTCGCCTGCCGCCGTGAAACTCATTTTCTCAGCTACAGTGCGGAAAATGTTGAGACTGTCAAATGATCGAAAACGCATATCTGTGTTTAATTATTTTAAACATAGTGATCAGAAAACTAAGTTTGCGTCAAGCGCAATTTAATTGTTTGATTGGTCCCAAAGGAGATCCCTCATGTCATTACGCGACCCAATAGCGAGACTGCCAACTCATGAGGTAACCAATATGCCTCCGCATATGGGCAACCAGAACCTCTGGCAGGATGATAATGCGCTGCGGCACTGGACTCATGCTGAGGGCGGAGCATTTCACGCTGAACATCTTGCGCATGTCGGGCAATTAACAGGGTTGGAAGAAACTTTTGATAAAGCTAATCAGGCCAATCGAAATGGGCCGGAACTACGCGCATTTGATCGATACGGCATGCGCATCAATGCGGTTGAGTTTCATCCGGCCTATCATGATCTTATGGATCTCGCGATATCCAACCAAGTTCACAATTTCGCTTGGCATAATGAAGGGAACGCAGGCCATGTAGGTCAGTCTGTTCTGACATACATGTTCAACCAGCCCGAAGGTGGCGTGATGTGCCCGATGGCGATGGCGTATTCCGTTGTGCCATCCCTGCGCATGGCGCCCGCAGTTGCAGAAGAATGGATGCCCCGCGTCCTGTCCACCAAATATGACCGCCGTGATATCCCTGCGCACGAGAAGACCGGCGCGATGATCGGCATGTTCATGACCGAGAAACAGGGCGGATCGGACGTGCGCGCCAATTCGACAGTGGCCCGGCCTGACAGCGACGGTTACCTGCTGACCGGGCACAAGTTCTTTTGCTCGGCCCCTATGTGCGACGCTTTTCTGGTATTGGCCAATACCGAGGGCATGGGAATTTCCTGTTTCCTGGTGCCTCGCTGGCGGCCCGACGGCACACGCAACAATCTATTTATTCAGCGGATGAAAGACAAACTGGGCAACAAATCCAACGCCTCGACCGAAATGGAGTTTCAGGATACATACGGTGTGATGGTGGGCGAGGAAGGCCGCGGTATTCGGACGATCATCGAGATGGTGACGGGCAATCGTCTCTATTGCGCTATGTCTTCGGCGGGGATCATGCGGCAGGCCCTGGTGCAGGCGCTCCATCACACCACGCACCGGTCAGCATTTCAGAAACGATTGATCCAACAGCCACTTATGCAGAACGTTCTTGCTGATATGGCAGTAGAGGTTGAAGCTGCGTTAGCTCTCGGATTGCGGATCGCGCGAGCAATGGACAACGCGAATGATCCGGCCGAGGCGGCTCTGGCACGCATCGGGACGACGGTGGCTAAATACTGGAATACCAAACGCTGCCCGAGCCTCGTGGTCGAGGCATTAGAATGTCATGGAGGCCCAGGTTATGTCGAGGAAAGCATCATGCCGCGCCTCTATCGCGAGGCGCCGCTAAACTCGATCTGGGAAGGGTCCGGCAATGTCATGGGTTTGGACGTGCTGCGCGCTATTGGGCGCGAGCGCGAGGCGATCCCTGCTTTGATGACAGAACTAGAGAAAGCGCGTGGAAACCATCCCAATCTCGACCGGGCAATCGACGAGTTACGCGATGAACTGGCAGACAAAGAGGGGCTGGAGGGCCGAATGCGCATGGTGACCGAGATGATGGCACTGACCTTACAAGGGGCGCTGTTGACCTGTTATGGTAACAGCGCTGTTGCCGATGCCTTTTGCGCCAGTCGCCTCGCTCCACGCTATCGTGGCGCATTTGGGACCTTACCGAAGGGGCTGGATCTCGACGCCATCATCGGCCGCGCCCTACCGGGTTAGTAGGCAAATATCCATAGAAGAGGTGAGCCATGAACATTGCACTTTTAGGCGCAACTGGTGCAGTTGGAGGCCATTTTCTCAACAAGGCGCTTGCCGCCGGTTATGAGGTCAAAGCCTTAGTTAGGACGCCCGAAAAACTGAGAAAAGATGCAAGTCTTTCTGCACTCAAGGGCGACGTTGCAAACCCAGTGGATGTCGCGGAACTTATTCGCGGCACTGATGTCGTTGTCAGTTGCCTTGGCAATGTCAAAGGTGTGTTGATTATGGAAAAAGCGGCCGAGGCAATTTTGCAAACCGCCGCTGAACAATCAAACCCGCCAAAATGTTTGTTCCTAAGTAGCATCGGGTGTGGCGGCACGTCTTGGATCGTCAAACAAATGCTGCAAATGATAGGTGGGCGTTCTAGTTTCGCTGATTATGAACGAGCGGATGCTCGTATATCACGTGAAGAAAAGGTCCCATATGTATTGGTCCGCCCTGCTGCCCTGAAGGAGAAACCCGGAAACGGGAAATATCGCGTTTTTCGCGGTGACGGAACTTTTGCACGACCGATTACCAAAGAAGATGTCGCTGAGTTTCTGCTCGATGCTATTTCAAGCAATCAGTGGGACGGCCTTGGTGGTCTACAATTAGCGGGGATGAAGTAATCATGACTTAGCCGGTACTGACCTAACCTATCCCGCAAAATTGGTAGGTTTGACCAATATTTATCTAACAAACCCATAAAGACCATAGCAAAAGGAAATAAACACATGGCCGGAATGGTATTGCCCATCATTTCAAGCGCTGCGCGTTCACCCTGGTTCAAGGCGACGTGCGATCTCACTACCGCGTATGGCGATCACGAAGGGCGGCTGACCCCTGTTACATTCGATCGCTCCATCGCAGATGAATATCGCGTGCTTCGCACCCGTGTGGGTATATTTGATGTGCCTGAACGCCCGTTGGAAATTCGTGGTCAGGGCGCAGCGGCGTTCCTTGACTATGTGTTCACTCGGCCCGTCAGCACCATGGCTGTAGATCGGGGGCGTTATGGCTTGATGTGTCACCACGGTGGCGGCATTGCTTGTGATGGCGTGATTTTTCGCCTAGCGAAAGATTGGTTTTGGTATGTTCATGCGGACCGCGACGTATTTACTTGGCTTCAGGCGTTGAGCCTCGGCCATGACGTGGAAATCCGTGATCCGGGCGCCTGGGCAATTCAGATCCAAGGGCCAACCAGCCTCGAGATACTAGATGCCTGTGTTGATGGCGGGGCCCCGGAAAGGTTCAAATATTACCATTCGAGACAGGTCACCATGGGCGGTCAGCCCGTTCTGATTAGCCGAACAGGCTGGACTGGCGAGCTGGGTTTTGAGGTCTACAACATGGATCCAAATGTCGATGGAAACGCTTTATGGTCTCACCTGCTTGAGGCAGGCGCACCGCATGGGATGGAGGTCTTATCAACCTATTCCATGAACCCGCGCCGGATCGAGGCGGGGATCATGAACTACGGCACCGACATGGGCTGGGATACGACGCCGTTTGATCTGGGGCTAGGGGACTTTGTAGATTTTGGCCATGACTTCGTTGGAAGGGATGCCTTGCAGGCCGCCGAATTTGCTCCACGCTTTTCCGGTTTTGTGACAGAGGCGAATGATATTAAGTGGGGAGCGTCTGTTATGGCGAACGGCGTAGCAGTTGGCCGTGTAAAAGCGTTTGAGATGTCACCGACTCTTGGCACGGGTATTGGCTATGTCCTTTTCGAAACACCTGCGGCTATGTCGGCCAATGCTTTCATAGTGAAGGGCCGAGATGGCATTGAGTATCCTCTTGCCCTGCATAAATTACCGTTTTTTGACTCTGAGAAACGTATTCCTCGCGGCCTTGAGGTCATGGAGTTCAAGGGATGAAAGACACCGCGTCCAGCGTTTGCCGCGAAAACCTCAAACGTCTCCTGAAACCGCGCCACATCGCTTTTGTCGGCGGCAAAGCCGTTGAAGACTGTATTAACGCCACCCGTAAGTCCGGCTTTACTGGGCACATCTGGGCGGTGCATCCGCAATACACCGAACTTGCTGGCGTCGCTTGCGTGCCCAGCCTTGCGGATTTGCCCGAACCGCCGGATGCGACCCTAATTGCCGTATCGCGTGAGCGCACGGTTGACGTGGTAGCCGAGCTTAACGCTATGGGCGCTGGTGGCGCCGTCTCCATTGTCGGTGAATTTGCCGAAACGGGAGAGGACGGCGCGGCCCTACAAACACGACTGGTCACAGCGGCGGGTGATCTGGCGCTTGTTGGCCCGAACTGCCTGGGCGTGATGAACATGTTTGATGGCATGGCCGTCTGGGGCGGTGACAACGTGTTTTCGCCTGTTGCGGGCGATGGTGTCGCCCTGATCAGCCAGTCAGGTTATGTCGCTTATTCGGTGACCAATGTCGAACAGGCCCTGCCGCTGGGCTATGCCATTTCGATGGGCAATCAGGCCGTTCTCAACGTGGCCGATTACATCGACGCCATGCTGGATGACCCCCGCGTGCGTGCCATCGGTCTCTACCTCGAAGGGATCGTGGATATATCCGCCTTCAGTACCGCCGCCATGCGTGCGGTGAAACAGGGTGTGCCGCTTGTAGCGCTGAAGGCTGGTGGTACGCAGGAAAGTGCTGAACTGGCGCAAAGCCATTCCGGCACCCTGGCCGTGGACAACGAAATCTGGTCAGCCCTTTTCCGTCGGTTCGCAATTGTCGAAGCAGGTTCTCCCAAGGCGCTGATAGAGGCGCTCAAATTACTGGGCAGTCCCAAGCCCCCCAAAGGCAACCGCGTTGTTGCTGCGGCCAATTCTGGCGGTTACGCAGCGATGATTGGGGAAAAGGGGCGTAATGTCGGATTGGATTTCCCTGCACCCACAAAGGCGCAACGCAACGCATTGCGTCAGACCGTCCCAGAGCTGGTTTCTCTGATGAACCCGCTGGATTGGAACCTGCCCTGGGCCGCGATGTCTACACCTGATACCTCGGACAACGGCATGGGGCTCTTGATGGATGATCGCTGCGATCTGCTTGTCTATTTTGTCGATTGGCCACGTGAGCTGGACGTGGCCGATGTCTGGTGGCCGACACTTGAAGGGTTGATCCAGCTGAACAACCGCATGGATTGCCCCGTGGTCATTGCCAGTGTCTTGCCCGATGGTTTGCCTGCTGATCTGCGGCTCCGGTTAGCCAATGCAGGGGTAGTCACGTTGCAGGGGTTGGATGACACACTCTGCGCGATAAGAACTGTGGCGCAATACTCTATTTTGCGCGCGCAGGTTTTGGCCGATGTTGAGAACCGTTTGTTGTCCACACCAGCAGTTTTGACCGGGTCGTTGGTCACCCTGAACGAGGAAATGGGTAAAGCTTTGATTGCAGAGCATGACATCCCAGTTCCGGCCCACGCGACTGGCACATTCGAAGAAGTTATTGCTGCAGCAGACCTTCTTGGGTTTCCGTTGGCGGTCAAACTGCTTAATGAAGATCTGCTGCATAAGAACCGCGCAGGCGCTGTGCATCTAAATATCAATGACGCATCTGGTTTGAAGCAAGCTATCAGCGCCATCCAGACCTCTGTTAGTCGATACGATGCCCGCCTCGACACCAGTCATTTCCTAATCGAAAACATGGTTGAAGCGCCTAGGGCTGAATTCATTGTTGGTGTGAGCCACAAACCTGGAATTGGACATGTACTTGTGATAGGTCGAGGCGGGACTGATGTGGAAGAGTTGAGGGATTTTGCCACGCTGCTTCTACCTGTAAGCGCTGTGCAAATCGAAGACGCGATACGTCGGCTGAGCCTGGTACGTAAGCTGGGGCTGGACCAACAGGACATTGCCTCGCTGGTGCAAGTTGTCAGTCAAGTTGCCCAATTTTCCGATCAATATCGTGACAGACTTGTAGAATTGGATGTGAACCCAATCATCTTGGATACCTTTGGAAACTGCACAGCAGTTGATGCGATGATGAGGATGAGAACATGAGAGAAGCTGTTATCGTCTCGACCGCCCGAACACCAATTGGGGTCGCCTTCAAAGGTGCGCTGAACAACATCAAATCCCCGACCATGATGGGGCACGCCATTGAGCACGCGGTTAAACGTGCAGGTGTGGACCCCGGTTCGATCGAAGATGTCGTCATCGGGTCGGTCCTTACGGCGGGAACAGCAGGCATGAATGTCGCCCGGCTTTCTGCGCTTGCTGCTGGCCTTCCCAATACGGTGGCAGGACAAACGATCGACAGGCAATGTTCATCGGGTTTGATGGCCATTGCGACGGCTTCAAAGCAGATTATTGTGGATGGTCAGAACGTCGCCGTTGCTGGCGGGCAGGAGAATATTTCCGCCCTGCAGAATGCCTATCTGAAATGGGCGGGCGATGAGAAAGATCCAAACGTTATCGCCCAATCTGAGCATGCCTATATGCCGATGCTGATGACGGCGGAAAATGTTGCGCGGACCTATAAGATCAGTCGTGACGCCCAGGATGAATATGCAGCACTTTCCCAAGGTCGGACGGCCCGGGCTCAGGCCGCTGGCGCCTTTGATGAAGAGCTCGTTGCGATCACTGCGATAAAGCGGGGCAAAAACCGCGAAACCGGAGAGGAAACCCTGGAAGAGGTGACCTTGTCAAAAGACGAAGGCAACCGGCCTGGCACGACGGCTGAAACACTTGGGGCATTGAACCCGGTTGTCGAAGGCGGTGTGATCACTGCCGGAAACGCAAGCCAGCTTTCTGACGGAGCCTCGGCTTGTGTGCTCATGGAAAGCAAAATGGCTGAGCAACAGGGCCTCACACCGCTAGGTATCTATCGCGGTATGGCAGTTGCCGGAAACGCACCGGAAGAGATGGGGGTTGGCCCGATCTTTGCAATTCCAAAGCTTCTGAAGAATGCAGGTCTTCGCATCGAAGACATCGGCCTTTGGGAACTTAACGAAGCCTTTGCCTGCCAGGTTCTCTATTGCCGCGACCATCTTGTGATTGATCCAGAAATCTACAACGTGAACGGCGGTGCCATATCGGTCGGCCACCCCTACGGCATGACAGGTGCGAGACAGGTTGGGCATGCCCTGCTTGAAGGGAAGCGTCGTGGCGTAAAATACGTGGTCACGTCCATGTGTGTTGGCGGAGGCATGGGCGCAGCTGCGCTTTTAGAAGTTTGCTGAAAAGGGGCCTGTTTTGACAAATAAAGCCGAATTCCCACTGACCAGTTTCCACTGGGGCACTTACCGGGTTGAGGTCCATAATAACGAGGTTGTTGCTCTGCATCCTTTTGAGGAAGATCCAGACCCATCCTCCATCGGGCAGGGCTATGTCAGTGTGTTGAATGGCCCAGATCGAATTACCGCCCCAATGGTGCGCAAAAGTTGGCTGGAGGGTGGACCGGGTACGAGTGGCCATCTGCGCGGCAGGGAGGATTTTGTTGAGGTTAGCTGGGACCAGGCCGAACGTCTGGTCGCTAAGGAACTACGACGTGTAATTGGCGACCATGGGAATGAGAGCATCTTTGCAGGGTCATATGGTTGGGCCAGCGCAGGGCGGTTCCACCACGCGCAGGGCCACTTAAAGCGGTTTCTGAATCTGCTAGGTGGCTTTACTAAATCAGTCAACACCTACAGTCTGGCTGCCGGCGAGGTGATCCTGCCGCATGTACTGGGCGGGGCTGAGTTTATCTATGGTGCATCCAGTTGGCAATCAATCATCACTGATTGTGACCTGATGGTGGCCTTTGGCGGGCTTCCCCTCAAAAATGCGGCCATCGGACAAGGTGGCGTGGGTGCGCACCGAACAGGCCCCGCTTTGCTGGAGGCAAAAGCCGCGGGCGTTAAATTCATCAACATCTCACCGCTCAGGTCAGATGTACCAGAGGCTCTTGAGGCGGATTGGCTTGCTCCCCGTCCGTCAACAGATGCTGCACTGATGATCGGTCTGGCGCATGTACTGCTGAGCGAAAATCTGATAGACCACACCTTTCTCGACCGTTACACGGTTGGTTTCGACCAATTTGTAACATACTTGACAGGCGAAAGGGATGGCGTTGCCAAAACCGCAGATTGGGCTGCCGAAATCTGTGACTTGCCTGCTGATACGATCCGCACCCTCGCGCACCGCATGGCAACGGGACGCACGATGATATCTGTTGCATGGGCACTCACCCGGCAGGATCATGGGGAACAACCGTTCTGGCTGGGCACGGTTCTGGCAGCGATGTTGGGGCAGATCGGCCTGCCCGGGGGAGGTATTGGCTTTGGCTATGGCGCGACAAACACCGTTGGGTTGGAACGCGCGTTCCCCCGATTTCAGGCGCTGCCGCAGGGGCGCAATAAAGTTAAAACCTTCATTCCCGTGGCCCGCATCACTGATTTACTGGAAAATCCAGGTGGATCATTCAACTACAATGGAAAAACTTATACCTACCCCGACACCCGCTTGGTCTGGTGGGCTGGTGGTAATCCGTTTCACCATCACCAGGACCTGAATCGCCTGCGCCGTGCCTGGGCCAGGCCCGAGACGGTGATCGTCAACGATTGGTGTTGGAACGCACTCGCCCAACACGCTGATATTGTCCTGCCCTGCACGACACCATTGGAACGTGATGATATTAACCTTTCGCCACGCGATCCCTATCTGGTGATGATGGGCAGGTCGGTGCCACCCGCAGGACAGGCGCGAGATGACTACGACATCTTTAGCGGGATCGCCCAGCATCTGGGTATCGAAGAAAAATACACCGAAGGTCGCGATGCCGGGGAGTGGATCAGGTGGCTCTACGATGCCTCACGCCAATCCGCAGCAAGAGACGAAGTGGACCTGCCGCCATTTGATGAATTACGGGCCAAAGGTTGGCATAAGCTGCCTGTGCCAGCAAAACCGCATATCATGCTTGAAGATTTCAGAGCCGATCCGGAGACCCACAAGCTTCGTACGCCAAGTGGTAAGATCGAGATATTCTCGGAACGTATTGCAGGCTTTGGGTATCATGACTGTCCTGGTCACCCAATTTGGATGGACCCGGCAGAATGGCTGGGGAATGCCAAGGAAAACCAATTGCACCTGATCTCCAACCAGCCCAAAAACAAGCTGCACAGCCAGCTTGATCATGGACCGTTGTCCGAGGCAAATCGCATCGGCGGATATGAACCTGCCCTGCTGCACCCTTCAGACGCCGCGGCGCGAGGAATCAGACAGCATGATATCATCAAAGTATTCAACAGCCGCGGCGCCTGCCTTTGTGCAGCCGTTCTGTCAGAAGACATCCGACAGAGTGTGACCCAGATCAGCACTGGCGCATGGTTGAATATCCAAGACGACGGTGACTTGTGCCAACAAGGTAACCCCAACGTACTCTGTCTAGACAAAGGCACATCCGAGCTGGGTCAAGGCCCCATTGCACATTCGTGCCTAGTCGAAATTGAGCCCGCAGGATCTGACTGTTCATTACGAGATTTTCAATCGGCTCGGCGCTCCGACCTGAAGCAGGAATAGCGTCGTATAACAAATCCAACTTGACCAAACAAAGGGGAAAAACCATGTTACCAAAATTCTTAAAAAAAGACTCTAGCAGCTGTCGTAAACTTTTGAGACACACGGCTGCGCTGGGGACGATTGCAATGATCAGCTCATTCAGTGCAGGAACGGTTATAGCAGAAACCGTTCAGGTCAGCGATGATTTGACCTTGTATTACGAAGTGGCGGGCTCCGGCGACAAAACCATTCTGTTCGTTCCGGGTTGGGGCATGTCTTCCGCTGTATTTGAAAAACAACTTGAGGAATTCGAGGGTTCTGATGAATACTGAGCCATTTCATACGACCCACGCGGTCAGGGGCAGTCCTCAAAAACTGAAGGCGGGCATTTCTATGATCAACGGGGCGCAGACCTGCACGCATTCATCGAAGCGCTGAACCTCAACAACATCACGCTTGTCGGTTGGTCTTATGGTACGTTAGACCAATTCGCCTATATCTCGCAATTCGGAACTGACAAGCTTGACGGAGCCGTGACTGTGGATAGAACAGTAAAGACAGTGGGCGAGGATAATACTAAGGAATGGGTTGGATGACGCAAAAACTGCTTCTTATTATTTTGGATGGCGTTCCCTATCGCAATTGGGTGCGATTGTTTGGAAACCTTGAGGGGTGGGTACAATCAGGCGGTGCGCAACGTTTCAAAATGTCATCGGTGCTGCCCAGCACATCGGCATCGTGTTATGCCTCGATCCATACGGGCGTCACACCACAGGTCCATGGGGTGACAGGCAACGACACGATTTTTCGTCTGTCCCAGCCAGATATTTTTTCACAGGCACGTAAATCTGATCTGATAACAGGGGCCGTGACGCATAGTTTTTGGTCAGAGTTCTTTAATCGTGCGCCTTTTGATCCTGTGCGCGACATTGAATATGATGAATCAGAAAGCAGCAGCATCAATCACGGCCGATTTCATACGATGGCGGGATATGGTCACAACAATCAAATGACACCCTCTGATGCCGACCTGTTTGCAACCCTAACGATGCTGTGTCATCGCTTTGGGTTGGATTACGGCATATTGCACACCTGCACACTGGACAGCATGGGACATCGGTTTCATCACGACAGTACAGAAATGGATCATGCCTGTTTCATGATGGATTACATGCTGGCCCCGTGGATCACAAAATGGCGCGATATGGGATATGATGTGATCGTCACCGCCGATCATGGTCAGGATGCACGCGGTCACCATGGAGGGCATGACACGCTTCAACAGGAATTTGCGCTATACTATTTCGGGAACGCGACGGGTGATGGGGAAAATACCTTGGTAAATCAATTACAACTGGCCCCGACAATATTGTCATTGCTGCGGGCGGTGATCCCTGACACGATGCACGAACCTGTGTTTTTAAGAAGATAGTCCACAACAGACGACGCCAGTGTTGCACTGCGTAAGTGTAATAATTGTTTAATACAAATTACTTGAAAATAGGCAAAGCCCCAATGACAAACTTTTCAATAAATAGCCTCCTTCTCAGATTTAGATGGAAAATACTGTTTACATTCGCTTTGGTGACGCTAGAAGCACTGACTGGAATTCTTTTCCCACTTCTAATTGGAATTGCGATCGACGGTCTTTTGGAAGACAGTATCGATGGAGTGCTCTATTTATCTATCGCTGGAGTGGCAGCACTAATCGTAGGAAGTGCAAGACGATTCTACGACACACGCATCTACTCTGGAATTTACTGCAGAATTACCCCCGAGATGATCCAAAACGAAACAAACAAAGACGCATCGGTTTCCAGAATATCAGCCCGGACGGGCCTTCTAACTGAATTTGTGGAATTTCTTGAAAATTCGATGCCTGAAATGATAAATGCACTTATTTCTGTAGTCGGCATTCTTGCCATCATCGCTACTTTGAATATCGATGTCTTTTTTGCTTGCCTTTCAATACTGGGCCTTATTGTTTTTATCTATACCATAACTGGAAAATTCAACTATAAGCTTAATACAAAATACAATAATCAACTTGAGAAACAAGTAGACGTCCTAACCGCAAGAGACTCCATTGCTATCAAAAGTTTTTATCAGGAGTTAATGAGATGGAATGTAAAGCTGTCTGACCTTGAGACTATTAATTACTTTGTAATATGGGTGGGGGTTATTGCGGTGTTTATCTATACGCCTATAACTGTAATTGGTGCAGGGATACTGAGTTACGGTCTCGTATTCTCGATCATAATGTATGTTTTCAATTACGCCGGCAGTATTGTCAGCTTCCCTCTTTTCATTCAACAAGTAATTCGATTGAAAGAAATATCTGCTAGATTAGCTAAACCCTGAAATTCCAGCTCTGGCATCAGCAGCTAGGAAGCGCACATCCGCCCTCACCAAGCCCTAAACATGAGACCGCCAGCTCCAGAAACTCTATTGAAAAATGGTACATAATTTGGGGGCTGGACACATAGGAGATACAACGTCATGGACGCGCTTGCTAATAACGGTAACTGCAAATACTTCCTGATTAACAACACGGTTTGCTAAAAGCAAAGTTTCAAGTGCGGCTGTATACGACAAAAAAAATTAAAATCACCAGTCAGCAGGAAAGTTGCCTTTGTTGCATTAATGCAGCTATTTTCGCGTAGTCGATAAATAGTCGTTTTGAGTCCAATCGAAGATTCCTTGGTCTCTCTCATCTACAGCCTGCTTCCATCCTACTTCTTCAACCCTTGCTTTGAAATTCAAGCCTTCGGGTGAATGTCGCGTCATGCCGTCTAAAAGGGTAGCTAGTCGTTGCGTTTGATTGATTTTCTCTTCAACGGCTGAATTGATCACCATCTTCTGCATGGCGAGCTGATTGATCGGTACTGACGCTATACGACTTGCAAGCGCTTCGACCTCGGCATCAAGCTGATCGTCTGGCACGGATTTAAGTACAAGGCCTATTTCGGCTGCCTCAATTCCATTTATCTTATCTCCAGTGAACATCATGCGTTTGGCTTTTTCGGGTCCAAGTCGGTGTACCCACATTGCCGTTGTTGGACACCCCCAAACCCGCGTTGGCATGTAGCCAATCTTTGCATCGTCACCCATTACTATCATATCCGCGCAAAGTGCGATGTCTGAACCACCAGCTACAGCGAAGCCATGGACTTTACAAATTACTGGCCTCATTGCGCGGAACAGAGACATGAAAGCTTGAGTATTTCGCCACATAAATTGGAAATCCTGCATCGGATCCCAAGGCATGTCTTGTACAACTTTATTAGGCCCATCTGAACTCGCATAATGCGCTAAATCGTACCCTGAGCAAAATGCCTTACCCGCGCCAGATAAAACCATCACATGGATGTTTGGATCTGCATCTGCCCGTGCGACTGCTTCAGATAATTCAGTTGGCAGGTCGTCATCAATTGCGTTTAAAACTTCTGGTCGATTTAGAGTGATTCTACCAATCCGGCCGTCCCGTTCAAAAAGAACCTTTGTCATATTTAATCCCAATCGCTCACTGCTTTGACTTCAAGAAATTCCTCAAGACCCCACGTGCCGCCTTCACGGCCATTGCCGGACTGTTTCATGCCTCCAAAAGGCGAACCAGCACCGCCGAATTTTCCGTTCATTTCAACCATACCAGATCTTAGACGCCGCGCAACCCGCCGGGCACGTGTCTTGTCCGCGGTCTGTACATAATTGGTTAGACCATAGGGCGTGTCATTCGCCAGGGTGATGGCTTCTTCTTCTGAGTCAAAGGGTGTCATGCACAGCACAGGCCCGAAGATTTCCTCCCTCCAAATCGTCATATCTTGCTTGACGTTGGCAAAGACTGTGGGGCGCACGAAACGACCTCGGTTCAGCCCGTCGGGGCGGCCCAGACCACCTGCAACCAACTTGGCACCCTCATCCATGCCACGCTTAATAAGGAATTGGATCTTGTTGAACTGTGCTTCAGACACAACCGGGCCGATGTGGCGGCCTTCGATGTCCGCCGGTCCGACCTCTGTTTTCTCGGCTACGGCTCGGGCGGTTTCAACGGTCTGGTCGTAAATCGCGCGTTCTACCAACATCCGGGTTGGTGCGTTACAGGACTGGCCCGAATTGTTGAAGCAGTGCCGGACGCCACGCGTGACGGCCTTTTCATCGGCATCAGCAAATATGATATTGGCTCCTTTGCCTCCTAGTTCGAGGCTAACGCGTTTCACGGTATCTGCCGCAGCCTTGCTGATCGCGACCCCAGCTCGAGTTGACCCGGTGAAGCTGACCATGTCCACGTCCGGGTGCGCGGTGAGATGCGCGCCAACACCGGCACCATCACCGTTCACCAGATTAAATGTCCCAGGAGGAAAATCTGCCTCATCAATCATTTCAGCCAATAGATTGGAGCTGAGCGGAGAAAGCTCAGATGGTTTCAAAATCATAGTGCAGCCTGCCGCAAGCGCTGGTGCTACTTTTAGCATCACCTGGTTCATCGGCCAGTTCCATGGGGTTATCAGGGCGCAGACACCAACTGGCTCGTATAAGATCATATCACCTGGCGCGTGATCCCCTAAAGGACTTTCAAAGACAAAAGTTTTGGCGGCCCGAATGGTATTTTTGAGATGCCCGGCTCCGGCACCGACCTGTGCTGTCTTTGCCAGCGCAATCGGCGCACCCATTTCAATGCTGATAGCCTGCGCCATGTCTCCAGCCCGTGTCTTGTAGACTTCCATCAACCGCTCCAATGCGGCGATCCTTTCCGAAGGGTTAGTTGCTGCCCAGCTTGGAAAGGCGTCCTTAGCCGCAGTGACGGCCATCTCGACATCAGCAACACCACCTAAAGTGATTGTTGCAATCCTTTCTTCAGTCGATGGATTCTCGACTGCCGTTTCGCGTCCATCAATCGAATTAATCCACTGGCCATTAATGAAGTGTTTGGTTGCGTCCTGCATGGTGGTTCCTGTTAGTCAGAGTTCAGCATATTCCCCGGCGACAAAACGATCGCGGAGAATAAATTTCTGGATTTTGCCTGAGCCGGTCAGGGGGAACTCCTCGACCTGCACCCAAACATTCGGCGTTTTTTGTGGTGACATGTTTGCGCGGCAATAAGCGTGCAGCGTACCCTTGTCGAGCAGTCCTTTGCTCCTGATGAACGCGCCTATAACCTCGCCCCATTTTGGGTCTGGCAGGCCAACGACAGCGACCTCGGCCACGCTTGCGTGTTCCAACAGGCAGTTTTCAATTTCAGCGGGAAAATGGTTCTCGCCGCCGCGGATGATCATTTCTTTCACACGACCCGTGACTGTGACGTAGCCTCGTTTATCAATTCGACCAAGATCGCCGGTGTGCAGCCAACCCATTCCGTCTATGGTCTCGGATGTGGCCTTCGGGTTGTCGTTGTATTCCAGCATGACGCAGGGGCCGCGGGCACAGATTTCCCCGACCTCTCCTACGACGACGGCGCAATTGTCATCGACGCTGCGGATCGAAACCTCGGTCTGCGCCACTGCTTGGCCAGCAGTGTTGCAGATGTCGTCAATGCTGTCGTCTAAATGATGTTGCGTGATCACCGGACAATGCTCGGTCTGGCCATAGAGGGTCGAAAACCCGGCGCCCATCAAGGTCTGTACCCTTCGCACCAATTCGGGCGCGACCATCGAGCCGCCGCAGCTGACGAGCTTCAGGGTCGACAGGTCTCGCGAACGAGCTTCTTGTGCATCGAGCAAGGTTACCACCATGGTTGGCACTCCGAGGATGATGTCCGCACCGTTTGCCTCCAACTGGTCAAGCACAACATCCGCATCGAACAGGCTGATCAGAACCATGCGGCACCCAGCCTGCAGGCAGCCGAGTGTGACCATGCCGCAGCCCGAGGTGTGAAACATCGGCATGATATTGACCCAAGTCGTTGCCGCAGTTACCCCGCAGCGGGACGCGTAGAATCGTGCATTGTTGACCAGTCCGCGATGGCTCAGCACCGCGCCTTTGGGAAAGCCGGTGGTGCCGGATGTATATTGGATCATCGCGGCGTCGTCCGGGGCGACATCGGGCAAAGCAATCGGGCGGGAGCCTTGTGTGTAAAGTGCTGCGCTTTCCATGTCTGTGACTTCGCGCAACGATGGGATGCTCGCGGCGACTTCCTTCCCAATTTGGCCCATCGGGTTACCGCGGAATTCTTGGACAAAAAACAGTGCAACTGCGCCGGATTGTTCAAGCACATAGGCCAGTTCGCGTGCCTGAAAGGCCGGGTTAGCAGTCACCAGTACTAGACCGGATAGCGCACTGGCATATTCCAATAGGACCCATTCTGGACTGTTGGGCGACCAGACGACCACCCGTTCGCCGGGGACAAACCGTGTGGAGAGCGCTTTGGCCAGCCGCTCGGCATCTTTCAGAAGTTCCGCATAGGTCCAATGCTGCCCTCCTGATCCGTCCTGCCTGACTTCGACCAAGGCCTCCGCTTCTGGTCGTGCTGCAGCAACCTCGCGCAGCAATGTACCGATGGTAATTTCCCGGATTTCAATGTCTGCGTGCGCAGGAAAATGCGACGTGGTTAGCCAGGTGTTATACATGATACATTCCAATAGGTGCAGTTTCGTTCATTGTTTAACTAACCGAACAAAGACCACGAATATTTGGGCGTCTGGTCAAACTGGTTAGCCTCATTCAACACGTCCAGCGCAGCACAAAGATCCAAAGAGGAGAACGATCTCAATAGTAAAAAAGAAAAGTGTGTGGAAACGGCCGAGGCCATCTCTGGCTGGCAACTCCTAGAGCGTTCAGTTGAAACGCTGGGCATGAAGGTCATTCCTCAACCGTCGGTTTGGTTGGGATATCCACCAGTTTGCCCCTAGGGATCAAGCGGTCAGCGTCATACATTGGCAGAGTACAGAGCTCGCCTTCTTGAATAGAACCGTCTGCACAGAGCACATTTACCTTGGTGCCGGGTCCTATGGCGGGGTCGTCCATACGAACAATGCAAACACCGCAATTTTGGTATGGTGAATATCCTGACGAGCAAACGCGTCCAACAACAGTTTCGCCCACCCACATTACGCGACCCAATTGAGAAACACCCCCCATTACACGCATACCCCAGGTTTTTGATGATTTATCTGCAACCTCTAATGCTTTGCGTCCGATGAAATCACGATTGTCGAAGTCGACAAAATTCCCAAGTCCAGCTTCGAAAGGAGTGGTTTCCGCCCCAAAGTCCGATCCTGCATTTAATAAGCCAGCCTCAATCCGACGTGCGCGGAATACCGGTGTCCCGGTGAGTAAGATATGGAACGCCGAACCTACCTCCATGATCCTGTCGCCAATGGCCGCAATATCTGTGTCTGGAAGTAAGTATACTTCCCAGCCAAGTTCGTTAGTAAAGCCTGAACGGCTGATCCAACAAGTCTGACCAGCAATAGAAACCTCGGCGCAGTCGAAATAGCGGAATGGATCTGGCATCGGTCCGTCCAGAGCAGCGGCCAATAGCTCCAGTGAACGTGGGCCCTGTATCTGACTTACCCAGACATTCGGATCATGGATTTTTACATCCAACCCTTCGGCATGTGCTTTGTACCAGCTGAAAAGATCGCCGTCTGCCTGTGCCATCCAAAAACGATCTTCAGATAATCGCAGCAATACCCCGTCTGTGATCATCCCCCCATCATGATAGCATGCGAATTGATATGAGCATCGGCCTGGTTTGACCCTTGATACATTACGGGTGAACACCTTGTTTAAAAGTGTTTCAGCATCTGGTCCGCTTATCTCAATTGGTAGCTCACCCGTGTGACGAAAAATAACATTGGTACGTACCGCCCAATACATTTCATCGTCAGACGCAGTGCTTAGTGCTTCGGGTGTTAGTCTAGAGTTGTAAAGCGTATATTCTGGATCATGTGGTAGCTCCATGTAACTCAGTGGGTGTGCTGGCATTGTACGCGCAAGTTCGCGAGGTCGTTGTCCCTTGTTTGGAAGCGCTTTTGCCACGAAGCGAAAATCAGAAAGTTCTAGTGTCATACTGTGAGCTCGTTTATGAATTTAAGACGACCAAATCTGGATTATTTGATGTAATTTTGATAAATAAATGGTCTCTTAATATTTTGCAAAACTAAAGATTTGTACAAATTGTTTTAAAATATTAAACAGCTTTTATGAAATTTAGATCTTATGATTCGCTGAAAGTTTTTGATGCTGTCGCCAGAAAGCAATCAATGACCGCGGCTGCGACTGATCTCAATTTATCGAAAGGTTCGATAAGTTATCAAATAAACAAACTCGAGGAGAACCTCGGTTTTGCACTGTTTGAGCGGAGCAATGCGCGCCTTCAGCTCACCGAAAATGGGAGAAGAATATGGAATGTCTCTCTGAATGCGCTTCAACAAATTGATCAAGAAATTGAAGATATTCGCGGCTCGAATACCAGGGCACTTTGTATTGGTACACTGACCTACTTCTCTTCGCGATGGCTCTCACCAAGGCTTATGGATTTTTTTGAGAAAAATGCAGGTGTCAGTTTGCGAATAGAGCCTGTTAATTCTATCGCTGACTTGAAAACAAAGGATGTAGATGTTGCGATTTTGTGGGGAGTTGGTGAGTGGAAGGAATACGAAAGCAGGCTTTTACTGAGATTGCCCTCCGTGCCAACGGCAAATGCAACAATCGCAAAAAAAGTAGAAAGTCTTGGAATAGAGGCTGCAGTTAGACAGGTACCTCTCCTGGGGGATAGTTCAGGTGATGCTGGTTGGCGCGCTTGGCACAGAGCCGCAGGCCTACCATATCTGCCAAGCAAATCCAGTCTAACGATTCCGGACTCAAATAGCAGAGTGCAGGCAGTTATTCATGGACAAGGCATTGCCTTGTGGGATGACTTAGTCGCCCCGGAAATCAAAAGTGGGCAGTTAGTAGAGTTGACAGATCGCAAGCTTGATACATCGGGTTATTATCTTGTTTTCACAAAAGATCTGCATGCAGCTCAGGTACAGGCAATGATTGATTGGTTGTTGGTGCAGACTTAAAAATATGGATCGCTTATTCTTTTGAATCATTTTTAAAGTGGATCGACGCATGAACGCTTGGCTGCTCTAAATCTTAATATGCCAAAATGGTTTCAGACGCCGAGTATTTTCATCTTACAGCACGCCTAGAGGCTTATGAAAACGAGGCGTTGATCTTCGAAAAGGACATCTCGCAAAAGATTAAAAGGGACCTTAGATAATCGCTTAACCTTTCAAATCGGCGCGTTTGGCATTTAGGTTTGTTAGCCAATCTGGATCCATTTCGGGCACGGAAGACAGCAATAACTCAGTATAATCGGGATGTGGCGGTTGAAAGACTTCGGTTTTTCGGCCCTGTTCAACGACTTTTCCTTCGTTCATGACCACGACCTGATCCGAAATGGCTTTAACCGTTGAAATATCATGTGTAATAAACAGATAGGTTAGTCCCAATTCCTTTTGCAGACGCAGCAGCAGCTTTAGAATGCCTTCCTGAACGATCTGATCAAGAGCCGAGGTAACTTCGTCGCAAATCACAAAATCTGGATTGGCGGCCAAAGCCCGAGCGATACAAATGCGCTGTTTCTGACCCCCTGACAATTCGCTTGGAAGACGCTCTAGAAAGCGGCCGTCCAGTTCAATCATCTCAAGCAACTCAGTAATACGGTCATTTTTGGCTTTGCCGCGCAGATCAAGATAGAATTCCAGCGGCCTGCCTATAATATCGCGCACTGTTTGACGCGGGTTCATCGCCGTGTCCGCCATTTGATAAATCATTTGAATACGGCGCTTTTGGTCTTTGCTGCGATCTGCCAATGCTGGTGGCAATTCGGTGCCGTCAAAATGAACACTGCCGGCGGTTTGCGGCAGCAGGCCGGTGATCACCCGCGCCGTTGTCGATTTTCCCGAACCAGATTCGCCAACCACTGCGACAGTTGATCCTTTGGGAACTTCGATATCGACGTCGAACAAAACCTTTGACGCGCCATAGGCGGCATCAATGCCTTTTAAGGACAAGATGCTCTGACCTATTTCTTGCTCTTGCTTTTCTAACGCACGCACTGACCAAAGCGATTTGGTATAGCTTTCTTTTGGCGTACTTAACATCTCACGGGTCGGGGCTTCTTCCACCTCATAGCCGTAGCGCAGAACTTTTATAAAATCTGACATCTGGGCTACCACAGCGAGATCATGGGTGATGTAAATCGCAGCCGTATTAAACTCTTCAACAATTTTGCGCATTGAAGACAACACTTCCACCTGCGTAGTCACATCAAGCGCGGTGGTGGGCTCATCAAAAACAATTAAATCCGGCCGCGGTGACATTGCCATTGCGGTCATGACGCGTTGTAATTGCCCGCCTGATACCTGATGCGGGTAGCGGTCACCAATATGTTCGGGGTCGGGTAAATTTAATGCATCATAAAGGATACGCGCATCGCTGTAAGCTTCGCTGCGATCTTTAAGGCCAGCGCGAATGGTAGAGGCTGTGGTCTGCGCGATGAGCCGATGTGCCGGATTGAAAGAGGCGGCGGCAGATTGTGCCACATAGGTCATCCGGTTGCCCCAGAACTTTCGCTTTTCAGCGTCGCTTAACTTTGCCAAGTCCACACCGTCAAAGATAATTTCCCCGGCTGTTATCCGGCAACCTGGCTGGGTATAGCCCATAGCGGCAAGACCCAGAGTGGATTTTCCGGCACCAGATTCGCCAATAAGTCCCATGACCTCACCGCGCCGCAGTGTAAGGTCAACGCCATTGACGATGTCATGCCACTTTTCATCTGAAAACCCTTGGATTTTCAGGCCTTTGATATCAAGCAGGATATCGCCTTTTGGACTGCTCTTATTCATCGCGAATACCACTTGTTTTCTGTAGGAACCAATCCACGACAAAATTCACTGCCACTGTCAGCAGTGCAATCGCTGATGCGGGCAGCAGGGGGGTCAGACCGGCTTTTAGATCATATTGCGCAAATTGGATTAAAGACGCATTTTCGCGGACCATTGATCCCCAATCCGCAGTGGGCGGTTGAATGCCAACACCCAAGAAAGACAGCGCTGCAATTGCAAGAAACACAAAGCAGAAACGCAGTCCAAACTCAGCAACCAGTGGCGGCATGATATTGGGCAAAATTTCGCGGCGCATAATCCATCCAATACCTTCGCCCCGCAGGCGGGCGGCTTCAACATAATCCATAACCACAACATTAATGGCCACAGCACGGGTTAAAC